>Ga0209826_1002390_pt1 | contig 12354 bp, 13 predicted proteins | sample GOMGulsemesocosm_5_FD_184637 | JGI IMG/M metagenome (GOLD analysis project Ga0209826, IMG submission 184637) | Methane-oxidizing microbial communities from mesocosms in the Gulf of Mexico - GOM15C Gulf of Mexico (SPAdes) (version 2) | ecosystem: Environmental > Aquatic > Marine > Cold seeps... | reverse complement strand
AAGTTCCTTACTCCAATAATCTAAGCAATACCAATTAAGCAGCCCCTCTTGCGCTTTAAAAATTGGCAACAACTGCTCAAGAGCTTGCTCAAGTGACAAGTCATTTTTTTTTGCAAAGCACTCTGGCACAACCGTTTGCCAAAAGTAATTATCGAACCTTAAATCCAACAAAGTACCGTCCATATCTAACAGAACAGTTTCAATCTTCAACCAATTAATCATTTACCTACCTTCTAGCTACACTACAATGACCCATTACTTAACAATAAAGGAAACCCTTATGTTAAATCACTCAAATAAAGTACTCGCTCTTATTATCAGCAGTTTAGTACTAACCGCCTGCCATAAAGCTGCTGTTTTAGACAAAAAATTAGCACTAGAAATTTTACAACAACGTAACACCCCAGGCTATACCATCAACATTGTTAGCAACAATCCGAATGCGTACGCAAAAGATGCAAGCGGATGGACCTGCGAAGAAATGAAGCAAGTCACTAATGCAGGGCTAGCTGACTGCCAAACAGCAGGTCGATCAGGCGCATATTTAACATTCACCGAGAGTGGCAAGCAACTACTTGTTGGTGAACCATGGGGCGACTCAAATTTGAGAAACGCTCGTGTTGTTGCAGTCAGCAAACGCATACACTCAATTGATTCTATTAATTTCACCAATAAAACCAGCGCAACCGTCAACTATAGCTGGGTCTACGATCAATACACTGCGTTTGCCAGCGAGCCATTAAAAAAACTAATTCCATTAAACAACCCACAAAGCGCCATAGCAACGATGGTCGTTATTAGCAAACAGTGGAAAATTAAACAATAAACCGGCCTTTCTGTATAACTATGAATAAGAACCTGCGGCTTGAGATTTTTCAACGACTAAGCAAAGCAATACCCGACCCTGAAACAGAGCTTAATTACAGCAGCCCTTTTGAATTATTAATTGCTGTTATTTTATCCGCCCAAGCAACTGACAAAGGCGTCAACAAAGCAACCGATAAGCTATATCCTGTTGCCAACACCCCTCAAGCTATTTTTGAACTAGGTGAAACAGGCTTAAAACACTATATTAAAACGATTGGCTTATTTAACACTAAAGCGCGTAATGTTATAAAAACGTGCGAGATGATTGTACGCCTACATCACAGTGAAGTGCCACGTACTCGAGAGGAACTAGAAGCCTTACCCGGTGTTGGGCGTAAAACAGCCAACGTGGTTTTAAACACTGCCTTCGGTGTTCCAACTATTGCCGTCGACACACATATTTTCCGGGTTAGTAATCGAACCAAAATAGCACCGGGTAAAACGGTGCTTGAGGTTGAGAAGAAATTAGAAAAATTTGTTCCTGCCCATTACAAACTTGACGCACATCATTTATTGATTCTACACGGCCGATATACTTGCATTGCACGTAAACCTCGTTGTGGGTCGTGTGTTATTGAAGACTTATGTCCTTTTAAAGAGAAGACGATTATCTAATTCAGCTTAGGTTAAGTTTCTGTGGACTACTCTCTGCTTAAAGCCCAATGCGAAGCGGTGAGTATTTTTTCGCCACTCATTGAAAGTTTTTAGAACTTTGCTTGGTCTATTAAATCGCATATAGTTATGCAGTCAGATCTTTTACAAAAGAGCTGAATTTACAGATAACTTTCTTATAACAATAAAGGACGCCCTTATGAAGAACTTAACAAAAAAACCTTTAGCGGCTGCACTTGGTGCGGCATTCGTAACATCAATGGCTTTTGCTCCAGCAGCAAGTGCCGACACTAATCCATTTGGTGCCACAGAACTTGAAACAGGTTACATGGTATTAGCCGAAGGCAAATGCGGTGAAGGTAAATGTGGCGCAGAAAAAGCCGAGAAAAAAGCAGCTGAAGCTAAGTGTGGTGAAGGCAAATGCGGCGCGCAAATGAAAGCAAAGAAAGCTGAAAAGGCTGTTGAAGCAAAGTGTGGCGAAGGCAAGTGTGGTGCACAAATGAAAGCAAAAAAAGCTTCTGAAGCAAAATGTGGTGAAGGCAAGTGTGGCAACATGAAAGCGAAAAAAGCCGAAAAAGCTGTTGAAGCAAAGTGTGGCGAAGGCAAATGCGGTGAAGGCAAGTGTGGCACTAAGAAATAAAGCCAGCCGATCCATGTCGAATACCTACCCCGTATCAGGGACTGGTCTCGGACTAAGGCGGGCCTTTATTGGCCCGCTGATCGAGAACCCTCCTAATAACATTGGTTTTTATGAAGTCGTACCTGAAAACTGGATTAACTTAGGCGGCAAGTACGGAAAACAACTTCGCGCATTAACCGAGCGGTTCCCTTTCGTCGCACATGGCTTGTCACTAAGTATTGGCAGCCCAGACCCACTTGATACCAACTTCGTTAAAGATGTCGCTAAATTCATTAAGCAACATCAAATAAAAATCTACAGTGAACACCTCACCTATTGCAGTGATGGTGGCCATATGTATGATTTAATGCCTATTCCATTTACCGAAGAAGCGGTTAACCACGTCGCAAACAGAATCATTCAAGTACAAGATATTCTTGGCGAACAAATTGCTATTGAGAATGCCTCCTACTACGCCGCTCCTGGCAAAGAAATGGAAGAAATCGATTTTCTTAATGCGGTCATTCAAAAAGCGGACTGCAAACTCCTTATCGACATCAATAACATTTACGTCAATAGTGTTAATCATCAATACGATGCGGTTGAGTTTATGAAGCAACTGCCCGGTGAGCGCATCAGTTATGCGCATATCGCTGGTCACTACAATGAAGCAGAAGACATTATCATTGATACGCATGGAGCCGATATTATCGACCCCGTTTGGTCTTTACTAGATACCGCATACGAACATTTTGGCGTTTTTCCAACGTTATTAGAGCGTGATTTTAATATCCCTCCTTTAGCTGAGCTAATGCATGAAGTAAACACTATTGAACAAGCACAAATACGCCATGAATCAAAAACCCAAGAAAAACTCAGCAACGGATAAGCCTAGCTTTATTACAACGCAGCACCGCTTTACCCAATACATTCGCAACCCTGACACAACGCCTCCACCCAGTGACATTGAAAAGCGACGTGCTGACATTTATCGCGACTTGTTTTTTAATAACCTACAAAGCTTTTTGGCTGACAATTTTCCTGTCTTACGAGAAATATCGAGCGATGATTACTGGGCATCGTTAGTACGTGATTTTTTCTCTCGGCACCAAAGTAGTAGTCCATATTTTTCACAAATACCTGCTGAATTTATTGATTTCTTACAAAACGAGCGCGCCCACAGTAAGCAGTCCTCTGATGATTTCCCCTTTATCATTGAACTTGCTCATTATGAATGGGCAGAACTTTTGGCATCCACTAACGATGGTATTGAGCAAAACAAAGCAAGTAGTGAAAACATTGAACGGCAAATACTTACCCTATCGGTCAATGCATACCCTCTCGCCTACCAATATCCCGTACATAATATATCACCCGATTTCATCCCCACTGAAGCACCCAGCGAGCCTAGTTACTTAGTGGTTTACCGCAACGCAAAAGATGAGGTTGTTTTTTTAGAAACTAACCCTGTCACCCACGCATTGCTTGAAAAGCTCGCAAAAAACTCAAACTTAAATAGTCTATCCGTCTTAAAAAAACTAGCTAAGGATATGCAGCACCCCAACCCCGGCGTGGTTATTCAAGGTGGTTTAGGTATTATTAGTGATTTTATTAGTCGAGGCGTTATTGTTTGCGCTAACTAAATTATAAAAAATTGATAACCAAACCAGCATTATCAATACACCCTAGCAGCCCACCCCCCATGTTGTTTTAAACAAAAACAGCGCTTTCTCATGAGCCAAAATCAGTAATACGCCTATAATGGTTTTCTTTTAAGTCAACGAGCATCCGCATGAGCAACACATCTCTTTTTGATCAAGCACAAAAATCTATCCCTGGCGGTGTTAACTCACCCGTACGCGCTTTTAAAGGTGTCGGTGGAGACCCTATTTTTATTGACCATGCTAAAGGTGCTTATATTGTTGATACCAACGGTAAGCAATATATCGATTATGTCGGCTCATGGGGACCTATGGTTCTAGGACATAGTCATCCCGACGTAGTTAATGCCGTTAAAACTGCAGCAGAAAAAGGGCTAAGTTTTGGCGCACCAACCATTATCGAAACACGTATGGCTGAAAAGGTTCGCGAGCTAGTGCCTAGCATTGAAAAAGTAAGAATGGTTAGCTCTGGAACAGAAGCCACCATGAGTGCCATTCGTTTAGCACGCGGTTTTACTGGTCGCGATAATATTATCAAGTTTGAAGGCTGCTACCATGGGCATTCAGACTCATTATTGGTTAAAGCCGGATCTGGCGCACTAACTTTTGGCGTACCTAGTTCCCCCGGTGTGCCTGCTTCACTCGCTGACCATACTTTAACCCTGCCCTACAATGATGCTGACGCAGTTACTCAGTTACTAAAAAAGAATGGAGATAGCATCGCCTGCATTATTGTTGAGCCCGTCGCAGGAAATATGAACTGCATTCCTCCAGAAGAAGGCTTTTTAGAAACCCTAAGAAATCTATGCGACAAATACAGCATTGTGTTGATATTTGATGAAGTAATGTCTGGGTTCCGCGTCGCACTTGGAGGCGCCCAAGAACGTTATGGCGTTAAACCCGACCTAACCACCCTTGGCAAAGTCATTGGTGGCGGCATGCCTGTCGGTGCTTTTGGCGGCCGAGCTGATATTATGGCGCAACTAGCACCAGAAGGCCCCGTATACCAAGCCGGAACACTATCAGGCAATCCTCTTGCCATGGCCGCCGGCCTTAGCACGTTAGAACTTGTTAGCCAGCCTGATTTCTATAGTCAATTAGAGCAGCGCACCCGACAATTACTCGATGGCCTAAAACAAATCGCTAGTGACGCTAACATCCCCTTTAGCTGCAACCAAGTTGGTGGCATGTTTGGCCTGTTTTTCTCAGAAGAACAAAACATCAGTCGCTTTGATCAAGTGATGAACTGCGACCAAGATAGGTTCAAACAGTTCTTTCACCTAATGCTTGAGCAAGGAATTTACTTAGCCCCTTCTGCCTTTGAAGCCGGCTTCGTATCCGCTGCACATACTGAGCAAGATATTAAACAAACACTGGCTGCGGCTAAAGTAGCTTTCGCTCAATTAACATGATAAATATCGTTAAGCCGGGGCAAACATACAAGCTCACCCAATACGAAAAACTAGGTGGTGAAAATGGTGTGCGTCAGTTAGTCAGCTATTTTTATGAAGAAATGAGCAACATACCCAGTGCCAAAAAAATACGCGACATGCATGCCTCGGACCTAAGCCTAGTAGAAGAAAAGTTATTTATGTTTCTAAGTGGCTGGTTAGGCGGCCCTGCTTTGTTCATTGAAAAATACGGTCATCCTCGATTACGCGCACGCCATCAGTCCTTTGCTATTGGCATCGAAGAGCGTGACCAGTGGCTACTATGCATGGATCAAGCACTAAAAAGAATGAGTATTGAAAAAGCCATGCACGATGAATTAATGCAGGCTTTCTTCAATACAGCCGACTTTATGCGCAATAAAGAAGGCTAGTTATTAAGCCAAATGATGACCGAACTAATCGCTCTAATTGGCCAATGGGTCACTAACTACCCCTTATTTTCTGGCGCTATTGTTTTTGCCGTTGCGATGGTTGAATCTCTCGCCATTATTGGTTTTATTGTGCCTGGCGTTGCCATTATGTTTGCTATTGGCGCACTCATTAGTAGCGGCACTTTGGAGTTAACAAGTACGGTTATATGGGCCGCAGCTGGTGCATCCACGGGTGATGGCCTTAGCTTCGCACTTGGCAAGCATTATAAAGAACGACTCTACCAGCTCCCCTGGTTAAGAAAGCAGCCAAAACTTCTTGATAAAGGTGCCAACTTTTTTGAAAAATACGGTATTTACAGCATACTAATTGGTCGATTTATTGGACCCATTCGTGCCATCATCCCATTGGTTGCCGGCATGCTAGACATGCCTAATAAGCAATACATTCCGATTAACTTAGTAGCATCGGCCTTGTGGGCACCCGCTTATTTATTTCCTGGTTTGATTGCCGGTACAGCAGTCAGCTACTTACCGGAACAGGTACTGGATTATTGGCCTTGGGGCTTAGCAAGCCTCATTCTCATTATGCTAGTCGTCAGCAGGTACAGTAACCGTAAGCAATCATCAAAGAATAATTAGGTTACCCGACAATAGCTCCGTTAGCTCTGCTGGACGCATCGGCTTATGAAAGTAATAACCCTGAAAAACAGCACACTCATGACGGCATAAAAACCGTAATTGACTCTCCGTTTCCACCCCTTCAGCAACCACTTCTAGGTGTAAGTTTTTTGCCATTGCAATAATTGTTGCCGCTAACTCTGCATCATCCTTATCTACATCCAAATCACGTACAAAAGACTGGTCAATTTTAAGTTCATTTAAGGGAAGTTTTTTAAGATAGGTTAACGAAGAATAACCCGTACCAAAATCATCCATTGATACCTTAAAACCAATGTCTTTCAATACATGCATTTTATCAATCGTTGCTTGTATGTCCTTAATAGCCATACCCTCTGTCACTTCTAGAGTAATATTCTTTGCGGGAACCCCTGCCTCACTCAATAAGTTTTTAACATTACTAACAAAAGTGTCTTGGTGGAATTGTAATGGGCTGATGTTAATAGATAAACTAAAATCAGGGTCGGCTCCCTCATCAAACCATTGCTTTAGCTGCATGAAGCCATTCTTTAGAACCCAATCACCTATTGGCAAAATCAAACCTGTTAATTCTGCAACGGGTATAAAGTCAGCCGGTGATATCATTCCATCGTCCTTAAACCAACGCAGTAATGCTTCGGCACCCAAGACTCGCCCAAACTCATCAACCTGCGGCTGATAAAAAAGTTCAAATTCTTCTGCACTAATAGCTTGGCGCAACTCACTCTCCATCTTCAACCGGGTATCAGCTGCTGCTTGCATCTCGGGCTGATAAAACCTATAAGTGTCACGTCCTGCCTCTTTAGCACGGTACATCGCTGTATCTGCTTGCTTGATAAGTTCTGAAGGTGTTCTCGCTAATTTAGGAAACGTTGAAACACCAACACTAGCTGTCAGCTGATAAACCTCACCTTCCACCGTAAAGCTTTTACTCAAGACACTCCGAAGTTTTTGCATTAACGAGTGAACCTGGTTAGCCGCATCCTCCTCGCTATCTTCAAGCCGACCAGACAAGATAACAAACTCATCTCCACCTAACCTTGCGACAGTATCTTCTTTACGAAAAAACTTTTTAAGGCTAATAGCCACTTGCTTTAATAGCGCATCACCAGCAGCGTGCCCGCGTGAATCGTTGAGTGTTTTAAAGTTATCTAAATCAATGAACAGCAATGCACCATGCCTATTTTCCCTACTGGCAACATCTAAAATATACTCCATATGTTCAACCAATAGGCGCCTGTTCGCTAACCCAGTTAACTCATCATAATTTGCCATCTCTTTTGCATATGCCTCTGACTCACTTGCTAAGTCTATGCTTTTCTGAACACGAGCCAACAGGGAATTAACACTCCGGCTCAAGCTCGCAAACTCTCCCGCATCAGAGTTATTTACAGCAATACTTTCATTATAATTTTGCTGTTCAACAATCGTTGCAAGCTTAGCAATTAAATACTGCAAAGGATTCAGAACAATTCGTTGCAAATAGGCGACCAAACAAACAGCTAATAATAAAACAAACGGTATTGATATAAGCAACATCTCCTGCAACTCATTCCAGAGCTCTTCTTGGTAATGAGTAGATACAACATAACGCATCCAACCCACCTGTTTACCTGCAGACATCACAGGTTTTTTAAACTGCATATGCTCATTAACCATAGCAAAGCTTTCATTAGCACCTAGCTCAACTGCCTCATGCTCGCTATTATTTTTTGTAAAATGTAAAACGGGGCTTGCAAGAGTACTTTCTAAACCCGCATGTAAGATTGCGGGGAATGATTGCCATTTATGTATAACTTCTCGACTTAAGCTCGGTGATGCAAAAGAAATCAGCTCAACATAGTCCTTCTCTAGCAGATAATTTAATGTTTCTATTTGCTGCTTCGACGCACTGACGTACCGCGCCTCTTTAACTGCGTAAGTAACAACAGCATAGCCAGTAGTAAACACCACAACCAACAATAGCATCAATAATAGAAATTGCTGTTTGACACTTAAAAAACTTAGTTTCATCACTCTCAACATTTTATATAGGCTATTGGAAGCCCGTCCACAGGAAATATTTTATTTTCAGACAGCAAAAAAAACACTTGAAGTTAGGTGAAAATATGAGGGAATTAGCCTCGTTCACGGCAGAAACAATAAGCCAAAGCATATGGAGCAAAATGCAAAACTAAAGAGGTGACCAAGCAAGCCATTTTTATTGAGTACGTACAAATCAACCTCCATGTTTGATAACTATCCCTATTTTAAATATAGCAGAGGAATAGCAACATACAAGAAATAAGCTAATGCTGAGTAAACAAATCCGAAAGCATTTTTAAACGTTCCACTGCATCATCAATTTCCAGTAAGCGTTGGCGAATAACCCCATCCAAAGGCAGCACCTCTGTTAAGCGACAGCCAACCCAATTAGCATCATCAAGTTGCTCATCACCAAGCTTAGCTCCAGGTTGAAGCTTAGTAATAACTGCTTTCAGCATCTCCGTTAATTCAACTAACTCATCCGGCACGGGCACTGACAACGGTTCAGGCAAAACTTGAATTGTTGCACTGATTAATTGCTGAGGAGACACATCGCTCTCTAGAATTTTAAATCTCTGACAACCCACAACGTCAATCATCAGCACGCCACCCTCAACTTGATCCCAATTGACTATTTTTGCCAGCGTACCCATTTGATAACACCTTGCTGCAACGCCCACTTCTTGCCCATCAACTAACAGACAAACACCAAATGGCACATTCTCTTTTAAGCAATTGCTAACCATGTCCAAATAACGTGTTTCAAAGATTTTTAGCGACAACAAACCACCGGGAAAGAGCACGGTTGATAACGGAAAAATGGGGACATTACTTGAAGGAATACGCATAACTATGAATTAGAAAGCAAATCTTCAACCTGTTGATGTATTCCACCAAAGCCGCCATTACTCATAAATAAAACATGGTCTCCTGTTTGTAGCGACTCAATAAGCGCATCAACAAGGCCAGCCATCGTATTATAGGTTTCAACCTGAGGGTAAGCCTCTATATTCATATCCCAATCAATACCGTCAGGCACGTAGATAAAGGACCTATCCGCCACGCTTAAGGAGGGCAGTAAAGTTTCTTTATGCACCCCCATTTTCATCGTGTTGGATCGAGGTTCTAACACCGCAATAATCCTCTCCTTAGCGACTTTCCCACGCAAGCCAGCCAAGGTAGTCGCTATTGCCGTTGGGTGATGAGCAAAATCATCATATAAAGTAATACCATTAATCTGCGCACGAATCTCCATTCGTCGCTTAACATTTTGGAATTTTTCTAAGGCCTTAATTGCCAGCGAAGGCTCCACACCCACATGCTTTGCTGCAGCTATTGCAGCCAAGGCATTAGAAACATTATGTTGCCCCGTTAAAGCCCATTCAACACGCCCAACAATCTGCCCTTGGTAAGATACATCAAACGCTGTCTCACCCGCTGCAACACTTGCAGCCGACCAGCTTGCTTCATTACTCGGCTGTGTACTTATTTTTTCTAATTGAGTCCAACAACCACGCTGCACTACATCATCTAAATTTAAATCATCAACTGGAGTTAACAATAGACCGCTACTTGGTACTGTCCGAACCAAGTGATGAAACTGTCGTTTAATCGCCTCTAAATCATCAAAAATATCAGCATGATCAAACTCCAAGTTATTTAAAACACAGGTCTTAGGGCGGTAATGAACAAATTTAGAACGCTTATCAAAAAAAGCCGTATCGTATTCATCAGCCTCAATAACGAAAAATTCAGACTCACCCAAACGTGCAGAAATAGAAAAGTTCAGAGGGACTCCGCCAATCAAAAAACCCGGCTTTAAACCTGCGTAGTCAAGTATCCAAGCCAGCATAGAGCTTGTTGTTGTTTTACCGTGAGTTCCTGCCACCGCTAATACCCAACGCCCTTGCAAAACATTATCAGCTAACCATTGAGCACCCGATGTATACGGGAGTCCCAAGTTCAACACAGCCTCAACCTCTTCATTACCACGAGACAGGGCATTACCAATCACCACGATATCTGGCTTTAACGCTAGATTATCCGCACTATAGCCAGACATTAACTCAATGCCTTCCGCTTCTAGCTGAGTGCTCATGGGCGGGTAAACACCTGCATCTGAACCTGTCACAGTATGACCAAGTCGCTTAGCCATAACCGCCAAACCGCCCATAAAAGTGCCACAAATCCCTAAAATATGTACTTTCAAATCATGTTTTCCTAGATAATAACAAACGTTAACATCTTACTGTATAAGCTGTTAACGTTTCGAGTTGAGTTAATTGAACCAATTCAACGCTCCAAAAGCCCTCATGTATGAGGCTAGCGTTAATTTCATTTTCACCCCTGTATTTATAGTGTAGAACACCCCTTATGAGCAAGACAAAAAATCAAGACATCGAAGTAAACGTTGATAGCGCCTATATCGCCACATCCTCAGAGCCTGCAGCTGCACGGTATGTTTTCGCTTATTCAATCCGCATTAAGAACAATAGCGATACTGTCGCCCAATTAGTAAGCCGGCATTGGCTAATAACCGATTCAAACGGAAAAACACAGGAAGTTCATGGAGAGGGCGTGGTCGGCGAACAACCTCATATTCAACCGGGTGAGTCATACCAGTACACTAGCGGTGCGGTCATTGAAACATCGGTTGGTGCTATGAAGGGTAGTTACGATATGCTAACCGCTGATGGCGAGAAATTTAGCACTAACATCCCTAGCTTCTCATTATCTATTCCACGCACCTTACACTAGCGTAAAGCAACATGGCACATTATGCGATTGGTGATGTACAAGGTTGCTATGACCCTCTACGTAGGCTCTTAGATAAGCTTAAATTTGACCCTGCCAGTGACCAGGTTTGGTTTGCCGGCGACCTCATAAATCGGGGCCCTCAGTCATTAGAAACCTTACGATTCATCATGTCATTGGGTAAATCGGCCCGTTCAGTGTTAGGTAACCATGAATGTCATTTTTTAGCTATTGCACACGGCTACAAACAGCCACATCGAGCCGATACCTTTGACAAAATGCTTGAAGCAGAGGATGTAGATAAGCTCATCGAATGGGTTCGCTCACGCCCATTTTTTTATGAAGATCATAATCTCGGCTACAGCATGCTACATGCCGGTGTTCCGCCACAATGGTCTATCGATGACACTCGACGATATGCTCGTGAGCTTGAAAAAGTTATTAGTGGCAAGCGGCTTAAACAATTTCTTGCCGAAATGTACGGTAACCAGCCCGATACCTGGAGCGAAAGTCTACGCGGCCATGAGCGCCTACGTTTTATCATTAACTGTTTCACTCGCATGAGGTTCTGCGACAAAAAAGGCCGACTCGATTTAACCGTAAAAAGCCCCCTAGGCAAACAGGCAGAACATCTAATGCCGTGGTTTAACGTCCCTAAGCGGCGTACCGTCAACAATAAAATAGTCTTTGGCCACTGGTCCACTCTTGGGTTACATCAAGAAAACAATGCAACCTGTTTAGATAGCGGCTGTTTATGGGGCGGTGAACTATCGGCCATTAAACTCGGCTCACCTGAACAGTTTATAACCGAAGACTGTAGCTGTGCTCTAGAACCTTTTTAAACCTTTGTATAGCTAACAAACGAGAAATCATACGCATGTTTATCGTCCGCCTTATGTTCTTCTCGTTCACTTTCACACCAACTATCTAAACTAATTTCTGGAAAAAAAGCGTCTGCCTTAAAAGCATGGTGAACCTCGGTAATATATAAACGCTCACTCAACGGCAGCATTTGCTGGTAAAAACTATCACCACCAATAATCATGACCTCATCATATTGTTTTGCTACTTCTAATGCAGCATCCACCGAGTGCACAATCGTAATACCTTCTGCCATAAAGTCTTTATTACGCGTAATAACTATATTTTTTCTTCCGGGTAAAGGCCGACCAATGGATTCAAAGGTTTTTCGCCCCATCAAAATAGGCTTACCCATTGTCACTGTTTTAAAGTGTTTAAAATCAGCAGGCAAATGCCATAGCATCGCGTTATCTTTACCTATCTCGCGCTGACTACCCATTGCCACAATCATTGAAATGATCATTAAATAGCAACCG
>Ga0209826_1002389_pt1 | contig 12360 bp, 10 predicted proteins | sample GOMGulsemesocosm_5_FD_184637 | JGI IMG/M metagenome (GOLD analysis project Ga0209826, IMG submission 184637) | Methane-oxidizing microbial communities from mesocosms in the Gulf of Mexico - GOM15C Gulf of Mexico (SPAdes) (version 2) | ecosystem: Environmental > Aquatic > Marine > Cold seeps... | reverse complement strand
CTGGCTTTAAACCATCGTCTGCCGGATCGTTTTCTCGTCAAAACTATGCACTTTATATTGATATAGAAGCACAATATACTGAAAAATTTTTAATGGGCTATGCGCTACGCTACGAAGATTACAGTACCTTTGGTGATACCACGAATTATAAAATTACCGCACAATACAATGTCAGTGATGATTTTTCATTACGTGGTTCGGTAAGTTCCGGGTTCCGCGCACCAACGGTTGGCCAAGCTAACTATTCTAACGTACAAACGTCTTTAGATGGTGGTGTGTTAGTTGATTCGGCGTTATTGCCTGCAACTAACCCTATAGCCATTCAACTAGGCGCTCAAGAGTTAACACCTGAAGAATCTCAAAGCATAGCATTTGGCGCTGTTTGGGAAATATCAGGTTTTCATTTCACGCTTGATTATTACAATATTGAGGTAACGGATCGTGTTTCTCAATCAACAAGATATACTTTAACAGATGATGATCGAGATGCATTAGCATCTGCGGGTGTGCCGAACGTTGATTCAATTCAACAAGTAAGCTTCTTTACAAATGATTTTGACACAACAACTGAAGGCATTGATTTTATAACTAACTATTCTACTGACTTATTAGATGGTAGTTCCACCTTTAGTCTTGCCTATAACTGGAATGAAACAACCGTTGATAATTACACCGAGATCACAGGTGAAGGTAAAGTGTCTCGTTTAGAAAATGATTTGCCAAATCATCGTGCGACATTCACTTGGTCACAAAGCTGGGATGAGATAAGTATGTTTACGCGGCTAAACTATTACGGTGAATACCAAGGCGTGCACGTTGACTGGATAGGTACACCAGAATCTCCGGGGACAGAAATTAATGCTGACTCAGCAGTAACGGTTGATGTTGAAGTGACTTATCATGTCATGGAAGATATTAAAGTAAGTATTGGCGCACAGAATATATTTGATGAATACCCAAGTGAGCTTGATTTTGAGCAACAAACAGGGTCGGCAAATAATAGCTGGGGCGGTAAATACTATGAAACATCACCCTTTGGCTTTAATGGTGGCTTCTATTACCTCAAAGCGACTTATAGCTTTTAAGTAATAGGCTGATCTATAAAAAACCCGAAATTAAATTTTTGATTTCGGGTTTTTTATGCCACTCAGGTTACCCTAGAATTACCGCTACATTCGATGTAGTTAACAATCCTCTGTACTCATTTAAGTTTGCGCTAATTCTGATAAGTAAGCGTCTAAAATTAAATGGCTTCGTGCTCCTTTGCTGGTAATAGCAGAGAAGTTGGTAGTAAATTTTATATTATCCGCGTCAATCGCTCGTAATTTATCTCTTTCCACCCAACGCTGTGCAAAGTGAGTAGGTAAAAAACCGATAAACTTCCCTGTTAATACCAAAAAAGCAATGCCCTCTCTATCGGTAGATGTTGCGGTAGCATGAAGTTTTTTCTGTTGTTGTTTAATATCAACAGACTGAGGATAGTTAGGTACAACTGCATCATATTGAATTAAATAATCATCACTTATCTGATGTAAGTCTTGCTTAAATAAATAATGTTGATCGCTGCAATAAAGGCGCGATTCTTCTTTATATAATGGTAAGTAATTTAATCCGGGTAGTGTTCTAAACTCAGGTACAACGCCAATATGCAACTGGCCATTTAAAATTGCTGACTCAATATCATTTGGCGGCATCATTCGTATATTAATAACAATTTCAGGGGCTCGATTTTTTAAGGCGCTTAATGCACGTGTGATCCGCATTTGTTCAATCGTAACTAAATTATCTGTAATACCAATATTCAGCTCACCCACTAGATCCGTATTTATCGCATTAATTTCAGCTCTAAAATTCTCAATGTTTCCTAATAATTGCAGTGCCGATTGATACACTTGTTCACCCTGCTCTGTTATTGAAAAGCCTGAACGTCCTCTGTGGCAAAGTTTCATATTCAATAAAGACTCTAACTCGGTTATTGCTAGGCTTATTGCTGGCCTACTGATATTCAGTTCAACCTCTGCCGCTGAGAAGCCACCAGATTCAATCACCACTTTATAAATTCTTAAAAGCCGAATATGAGCATCACCTATTTGTCTTGGTAATAAGTTTTTATTTTTTTTCATTTGTAAGGCGCCATTAGGTAATTAAACACTTAACTTAAGTTTTTAAAATATGAATTTAATAACCTATTAAATCATTGATAATGAGGACATGCAATTAAACATGTCCTTCGCTGAAGATTATGAAGAGTAGGTAGCGCAATGAATAAAAACACCAATACACAAGCAAAGCACGGTTTAACTCAACAACAGTTAGACGCGCACTGGATGCCATTTACGGCCAACAGAGAATTTAAAAAAGATCCTAGGATTATCGTTTCCGCAGCAGGAAATTACTACACGGATTCTGAGGGTCGAAAAATCTTTGATGGTCTTTCAGGGCTCTGGACTTGTGGAGCTGGTCATAGCCGTGCTGAAATTACTGAAGCAGTAAGTAAGCAAGTTAAAGAATTAGACTATTCCCCTGCATTTCAATTTGGTCATGCTAAGTCGTTTGAATTAGCGCACCGAATTACTGAGTTGATGCCGGAAGGGTTGAATCGGGTATTTTTTACTGGCTCTGGCTCTGAGTCTGTTGATACGGCGCTAAAAATTGCCCGGGGATATTGGCGTAAAAAAGGCATGGCAAGTAAAACACGTTTTATTGGTCGCTCAAAAGGCTATCACGGTGTGAACTTTGGCGGCATTAGTGTTGGTGGTATTGGTGCTAACCGTGCCATTTACGGACAAGGCATTGAGGCCGCTCATCTCGCTCATACCATGTTACCAGAAAATAAATTTTGCCAAGGTATGCCAGAAACCGGCGCTGAATTAGCCAATGAATTAGAAGCAATGATCGCTTTATATGACGCTGCTAATGTCGCTGCTGTCATTGTTGAGCCATTAGCTGGCTCTGCAGGCGTTATTCCACCACCAAAAGGCTATTTAAAACGCTTAAGAGAAATATGTACTAAACATAATGTGTTACTGATTTTTGATGAAGTTATTACTGCATTTGGGCGCATGGGTTCAAATACAGGCGCCGCTGAGTTTGGCGTAACACCAGATATTATCGCCGTAGCAAAACAGTTAACTAATGGTGTGATCCCTATGGGGGCTGTTATTGCTAAGCAAGAAATTTACGATGCCTTTATGGACACAGCTGGCCCTGAGTACATGCTTGAACTTCCTCATGGATACACTTACTCAGCACACCCAGTTTCGTGCGCTGCCGCTCTTGCCTCACTAGATATTTTGGCTAATGATAATTTGCCTGAAAGGGTCAAGTCTATCGCTCCCTATTTTGAAGAAGTATTGCATAGCTTGAAAGGTTGCAAGCATGTGATAGATATTCGTAACTACGGCTTAGCGGGCGGGATCACCATTGCTCACGCCACAGGCGAACCAGCAAAACGTCCGCATCAAATTGCCATGAAAATGTGGCAAAAAGGGTTTTATGTACGTTACGGCGGAGACACCATTCAGTTAGGCCTACCGTTTACTTCTACCTTGGCAGAGATAAGTAGTTTACTAAACGCTCTTGGCGAAACCCTTAACGAAATTGATTAATTTTAAACACTTTTTATTTTTCCACTCTTTACTATCAACGTGAGTGAACTACAGCATTAAAGGAAAACAGATGACAACTATCGGCCACCTCATTAACGGCGAATTATATAATGACAATAATCGCACTCAAGACGTTTTTAACCCTGCCACGGGTCAAGCAGAAAAAAAAGTTGCCCTTGCTACAAAAGCAACCGTTGAAAAAGCGATTGCAGCAGCACAAGCAGCCTACCCTGCGTGGCGTAATACCCCACCCATTAAACGTGCGCGTGTCATGTTTAGGTTTAAAGAGTTATTAGAACAAAATGCTGACAGAATTTGCCAATTAATTGGTCAAGAGCACGGAAAAATATCTCATGATGCCGCAGGAGAATTACAACGCGGTATAGAAAATGTTGAATTTGCCTGTGGTGCCCCTGAGTTATTAAAAGGCGAGCACAGCAAAAATGTTGGACCAAACATTGATTCGTGGAGTGAATTTCAACCCTTAGGTGTTGTTGCCGGTATTACCCCTTTTAACTTCCCTGCTATGGTGCCTATGTGGATGTTCCCACTCGCGATAGTTTGCGGTAATACCTTTATATTGAAACCCTCTGAACGTGATCCAAGCTCGACACTATTTATTGCCCAACTGTTAACAGAAGCAGGTCTACCTGATGGTGTGATGAATGTTGTTAATGGTGATAAAGAAGCGGTAGATGTGCTGTTAACAGACAAGCGTGTTAAGGCAGTTAGCTTTGTTGGCTCAACACCCATCGCAGAATATATTTATGCAACAGCAAGTGCTAATGGCAAACGTTGCCAAGCACTAGGTGGGGCAAAAAATCACGCCATTGTTATGCCTGATGCTGATATGGATAATGCAGTAAACCAGTTAATAGGTGCGGCATTCGGCTCTTCAGGAGAGCGTTGCATGGCCTTATCTGTCGCTATAGCTGTTGGTAATGAAGCCGCTGACGCCTTAGTTGAAAAAATGCAACAAGCAATGCAAGGCTTAAAAATTGGAGAATACTCAAACGCGGATAATGATTTTGGACCGGTGATCACTCAAGCTCATCAAAATAAAGTAATTGGCTATATTTCAAGTGCCGTTGAACAAGGAGCAACTTTAGTTGTTGATGGTCGTAACCCAGCAGTTGAAGATTATGAAAACGGCTTCTTTATTGGTGCTACGTTAATTGATAACGTAACGGCAAGTATGAACAGTTACAAAGCTGAAATTTTTGGCCCTGTTCTACAAATCATCCGGGTTAAAACGATGGCAGAAGCGATGCAACTCATCAATGACCATGAATACGGCAATGGTACCTGTATATTTACTCGTGATGGCGAAGCAGCACGTTATTTTTCTGATCACATTGAAGTAGGCATGGTGGGTATTAACGTGCCTTTACCAGTACCTGTTGCTTATCATAGCTTTGGTGGCTGGAAGCGTAGTTTATTCGGTGATTTACATGCATACGGCCCAGATGGCGTTAGATTTTACACTAAACGCAAAACTATCACACAGCGCTGGCCTTCAAGCGGTGTACGTGAGGGAATAAGCTTCGCTTTTCCAAGCTAATATTTTTCCTCGTATTGACGGTGGAAAATGCTTCTGAACAGACAGAGCTTAAACATAAACCGATACATACCCAACTCAATAAAAATATATAATACTGTGTTTTTATTGAGTATAGCCTTCATTCTCATTTAAAAGCACCCCTTAAAAGATCTTCAAAATACCTATTAAAAACATTAGACTGTAAACCTTAACCATATATGTTCTAATTAATTTTATTATATTACTGAAACGTATTAGTAACAGCCCGTAAACACTCGGTTATATTGCAATTCATTTAGTGAGGTACTATGAAAACAATTGGTCTTTTAGGTGGTATGAGTTGGGAAAGTACCGTTGGGTACTATCAAGCAATCAATAAAGGCATCAAAGAATCTCTTGGTGGCTTACATTCCGCAAAAATTGCTATGTATAGTGTTGATTTTGCTCAAATAGAGAAGTTACAGCATAGCGGTGATTGGGAAGGTACCGCAGAAATACTCATTGATGCTGCTAAAAATGTTCAAGCGGCAGGTGCCGATGTCTTACTGATATGCACAAATACAATGCATAAAGTAGCCCCTCAAATAGAACAAGCTATTGATATTCCCTTGTTACATATTGCAGATGCAACAGCAGAAATTCTATTGGAAAAGGGCATTAAAAATGTAGGATTGTTGGGAACAGCTTTTACAATGGAGCAAGACTTTTATAAAGGTAGATTAAGCAACAACTATGGTTTGACTGTTCATGTTCCAACAGAAGCAGATAGAAAAATTGTTCATAACGTTATCTATAAAGAGCTCTGTTTAGGAAAGGTAAACCCTTCTTCAAAAGTTGAATATTTACGAATTATTGAAGACTTGGCTAATCAAGGTGCTGAGGCAGTAATTCTTGGTTGTACTGAAATTGGAATACTAATAAATCAAAGTGATACCGATATAACACTACTAGATACAACATATATTCATGCAAAGAAAGCTGTTGAGTATGCAATATAACAAAGTAGTGATTTATTTTAAATGCCTCTCGTTTTACTGAAAATAATTACGGTACATGATTACGGTACATAATTACTTTGCACAATTGTCACAAGCCTAAGTCACTCAAACTAGTGTGTTCCACAGGTCTGACGCCTAGCTGCCAATGAAACTTGCGCTCACTTTCAGATATTTTTATATCATTGATGCTAGCATGGCGATGGGTCATTAATCCTTGCTCGTTAAATTGCCAATTTTCATTACCATAAGCTCTAAACCATTGTTTTTGTATGTCTTGATACTCGTAAGCAAAACGCACAGCAATACGGTTGTCACTATAAGCCCATAGTTCTTTAATTAAGCGGTAGTTATACTCTTTTTGCCATTTACGCGTGAGGAGCTGAATAATTTGTTCTCGCCCGGTAACAAATTCACTTCGATTACGCCAAATACTGTTTTGAGAATAAGCTAAAGCAATTTTTTCAGGGTTTTGTCCATTCCAACCATCTTCAGCCATACGAATTTTTTGTAGTGCTGTTTCATGAGTAAAAGGGGGTAATGGTTTTTTCATTGCTATTTCTGCTTTCATTTTATTCCTCATTCGTTATAGCCGAGCAAGTAAATCATTAACGTTAAATAGCTGGGTGAAATACTTAAGGTTAAATAATATGTTTTTATCTTTGAAGTACAAAAAAAGAAAACAGAACGGTCTACCTGAAAAGCAAGTATAGACAGACTTGTCTATACTTGTCAATTTATGTGATCAGCCAGTAACAGTATTCACGTTGTTAACAATCGTCATTTCCTCTTACCAGCTGGCTGCATGATGCTTTCATTCACAGTGACGCTAACATTATTTATAGTGAGCTTTTTATAAGTGCGTTCGCATCAGCAATCGATCAGGAACCAGCAAAGGATTATCGGGTAAATGGGATTGCACTCTTCTACTCCAATCCACAATGGCGGGATGATCTAGCAAAGAATTTTTAACTCTCATGCCCATCAAATGACCTGATACCACAATAGGATAAGCTGATAAATCCGCCAAGCTAGGTTCGCTCTGTCCGCCTAAATAAGGGCCGTTCCCTAAATGCTCAACAAATTCGCGCTGCAAACGAGCAGTCATTGCGGGTATTGATTCAGTCAAGTCCAACGCTTTCACCATATTGACAATAAAAGCTGCCCGCTTAATTCCCCATGGCCACATCAGTCGCACATACCGAGGCAATGGCGTGGCATCACTAACTGCTCTTGACAGTTTCCAGCCGTTAAGAATGGAGTCCACCGAGCTTTCCCATTCGACTGCACGGCGAAAAATCGTTGGGATCAGACTATCGCTAATCCAGCGATCTATGAGCAACACTTTAGCCCGATCAGCTTGCTCAACGGGCATAATAGGTTTTTGCGGATAGAGTTCATCCAGCCATAAACCTAATTCACTCGAATCTTTGCGCCATTGCTCTCCAATTTGCAGAACGGGTACTTGCCTTTGACGGGTAAAACGTATTTCTGCATTATTGAGCGGGTTAACGGCGACAAACTTATAATCCAACTGCTTGTATTTTAGGTAACAACCTACTTTCTGAGCGTAGGGACTCGTAGGGTAGGAAAATAGTTGTATCGAGGGTTTGACTTCTGACATAGCACCACCTGTTTTAAATCGAATTTTGTATATGGCAGTGTATTAGAATTTTATTGACTTTCATACATGCGGCTAAAGTATTTGACAAGGGCGCTAAGTTTCCACAACATAAAGGAATGGCAATGATTAATTCGCCTGTAAAGTCCTACTTTTACTGCGTGCGATCAGCGGCTTCTTACGTTGGGTTAACACATTCCCTAATATTACCAAGACTAGGCCCAACGTTGAATATAACGTCCAATGATAATCTTCAAATACAGCAGAAGCACTTAACGCCACAATCGGTGTTAACACTAAGATATACGCGGCGTTACTAGCACCTAAACGATCGACTAGGATAAGATAAAAAGTAAAGCCAAGTACTGATGCTGGAATAGCGAGATATAATAAACTGCCTATGTATTGTGTCGACATCGTAAATTCAAACGAAATACCACGGGCTAAGATAATGAATAACAACGCGATACAGCCATAAACCATCGCATAACTGTTCGCCGTAAAAGGCTGAATGTTATGTTTGGTATTACGCATGCTCAACATATTGCCAATAGAGAAACACCACGTACCCAATAACGCGAAAAACAGCCCATATAAGGTATCCTGTGACCAATCAGTTTTGAGTAAATCTCCTGCAAATAATAAACTAATACCGGCAAGGCCGAGCGTCGCCCCTAACCAGAAATTAGCACTGGTTTGCGTTTGATAAAATAATTTACTGTGAAAAGCGTTGAATATTGGCGCCGTAGCCATAAACACCGCCACTAAACCACTTGGAATATACAAAGTAGCGCTGTAAAAGGCGAGGAAATTACAACAAAACAAACACACACCTTGCAATGCAATAAAAGGCTGGTCTTGTCGTTTTACTGGTTGTAATTTTCGCCACAGTTTACCGACAATAAGCATGACAATAGCCGCAATAGCGAAACGGTAAAAGATAGAAACTTCCATCGGTACATCACCGTGTTGCCATTTGATTGATATCCACGATAATCCCCAAATAAATACCATTGAAACATAGAGTAATGCTGACATACTGGCTCCTTATAATTACCATCGCCATTGATTAAGGTAGATGATGAAGGCTTTATTAAATTGGAAATATCACAATACCGACAAAACTAACACAATATTGCGGTTTAATAACGGCCATAGTCACTATTCGAGTTGAGCTATCTGACATTAATGGTAGTATTTTATTATGACTATAATTAACTAGGTAATTAATCTTGTAATGAATCAGGTAATGAATCAGGCAATGAATCTACCGCTGGACAGTGCTACAACGCCTCTTGAGCCTCTGGCAACCAGCTTTGAGCGTTCAACCAGTAAAATCTGCTTACGACAAACGTCATTAACAGATTCATTATCATGGGCGCATTATCAAAATGAAAATGACCGCTTATATTATGTCAATGACAAACAACATACCTTGAGCTTGTACTTGTCTGGTGGTTACGACACACATCGTACCGATATTCACTCAACATTTGGTGCACCGGGCAAGTTTTGTCTTATGCCAAAAGGGGCTGAAAGCCATTGGCAACTTGGGCAAACGCAGCAATTCATGCACTTATATTTCAGTGATGATTACCTCAAACAGCTAGCATTGAAAGTCTTTGATATTGACCCACGTATGTTACAACTGCCGGAATTAACTTTTACCGATGACGCCGCCACCGAAGCTTTGTTTCGACATTGCATGGCAAGTAGTGATTGGCGAAATAAAGATGATCACCTCGCGATGGAACAAGCGACGAATACTATCTTAATATCAATGTTACAGAATATGGGTATCACTAAACTGTTAACGCCGATAAAAGGAGGTTTATCACCCAAAATAGCAACCTTGGTGTGTGATTACATGCAGGCAAACTTTCATCGTCAGGTTTATCTTGCTGAACTGGCAGAACTAGCACAGTTGAGTGAATACCATTTTTGTCGAATGTTTAAACAAAGTCTGGCACAAACACCACAAGCGTATTTATTGGCAATTAGAATAGAGCAAGCGAAGTTACGTATGCGTACAGGGATAAAAAGTGTCGCTGATATTGCTTTGCAGTGTGGTTTTGCTAACCAAAGTCACATGGGACGTTACTTTAAAAAGCTAGTAGGCATATCACCACGACAATATCGTAATTTAGCCACCGATTAACCTTTCTTCAAACGGATTTATTGATATTTGATCAATGCCACAGATACGCCTGTAGCCTTTGATATTCCAGCGTCTAAGTGCAAAAATATTAACGGAAAAAATTACTCAATAGGTTTCTCCCTAGAGCGAAATGGATTAATAACAACATATTTAATAGGGTTTAATAATCTAACTTCTATCGCGCTAACGCCTCCAAAGTGAGATAGAGACTATAAAGTTCTCACAATAATCATACTGAAACCGTCGGTTCGAAAAATGGTGTTAGTAGTACCTTTGTTAACAAATCTTATGCCTTAAATTTTTCATCTAACTACCTCCTTTTTTGTTCTAGTGGTAGTCGTATCTTTACGCTAACACTGATAATATCTATGTAAAAATAGCTGAACGTTACTCAAAAGCACACATAGGATATACATATTGCATGGATAGACGCGCTATCAAGTTTGATTGGAATCGAGCACGGGCATTTCTTGTGACTGCGGAAGAAGGCTCGCTATCGGCAGCTGCCCGAGCACTAGATATGACGCAACCTACTGTTGGTCGACAAGTATCTGCGCTGGAAGCAGAACTAGGTGTTTCATTGTTTGAAAGGACAAATTCAGGGTTAGTACTTACACAAAGTGGGACTGACTTGATGGCACAAGTAAAATCGATGGCAGAGGCTGCAACCAATTTGTCTCGATTGGCGTCAGGTCATGCTGAGACAGTTGAAGGGAGTGTTTGTATAAGTGCTACGGAGATGATTGCGGCCTTTACTCTTCCACCTATAATAGAAAAATTGCGTAATCGATGGCCAAAAATTGAAATAGAAATAATCGCTTCAAGCGATACTAGCGATTTATCGCGCCGTGAGGCGGATATCGCCATCCGCAATTATCGCCCAACACAGCAGGACCTTATCGCAAGACGTGTTAAAAACACCTTAGGCCATCTATACGCTGCTAAAAATTATATACAAAACCTTGAACATCGACAGTCTCCACAAGATTTAAATAACGCAATCTTCCTCGGGGTTGACCGTTCCAATAGTGTGATATCGTATCTTAACAAATTTGGTTTTCAGCTAAGTTCAAGTAACTTCCCCGTCATTGTTGCTAATCATCTTGTACAGTGGGAAATGGTTAAACGCGGTATTGGCATTGGCTTTATGACATCAGATATCGGTGACGCAGAGCCTTTAGTTGAAAGGGTTTTACCAACATTCCCGGCTTTTGAAAAAGAAACTTGGCTGGTTGCACATAGAGAATTAAAAACTAGCCGTCGATTACGAGTTGTATTTGATTGTTTAGCCGCTGAACTGAGTGAATAAAGCCATTTCCAAGTTGTAAAATAAGCCGACTCGCCATGCATATACGTATGTCCACTATGCAATTTCGGACATTGCTTGCAAATATTTGCATGGATATACTTTGCCTTATCAATTCTGGGCAACACGAAATCCCGCCTAAAACCCTGTTAACCTTATGAGATATTAAATTATGAAAATGGACTATTGCGTTCTTGGAACAAACAACATGCAAGCTGCGATTAGATTCTATGATTCACTTTTCGAACAAACAGAACTTAACCAAGTTTTATCAACTGACAGAATGACCTTCTGGCAGTGTGAAGACTTTGCATTTGCAATAGCGATACCCTTTAATGAGGAACCCGCAAGTAATGGCAATGGAACAATGATTGGTTTTAATGTTGGTTCTATCGAAGAAGTAAAAAGGCTTCATAACAAGGTTATTGAATTAGGCGGCACCTGTGAGGGCGAGCCAGGTCAACGAGGGCCTAAATTTTCCGCCTATGCGAGAGATTTAGATAAAAATAAAATAGTTTTTTCCGTGTAAGGCGATTTAGAACATAAAACAACATGGTTATGCAGATAAAACTCAGGAGCTATTATTTAATCCGTGCCATTGTTTGTAGGAGCGGTTTCTGCCTATACGGATGTAGGTACTTAGGTTTTGTCTGGAACTAAAAACCTGAACCGCGATTTTAAAAAAAGATCGAGGATAAATCCTCTCCTACAAGTGAAAACTAAACCTGCCTACTGATCTCCTGAGTAAAGTGCATTGGCACGTAAAAATTTATTCTAAAAATATAGTTTACCAACACTTTATACTTTTCATCCATCGGCTGAATTCAAGACTCAAAGCGTCCCCTCCTCCCACAAAAAAATAAACTCTACGCGTTAATTGGCAGTCGAGTTAGTCTCTTGCCTAATACCGCGAGTGCATTTGCAACGGCTGGGGCAATGGTTGGTACACCCACTTCACCAAAGCCACCCGGTATATTGTCGCTTTGTAGAAGCTTGACCTTAACGATGGGCGCTTCCGTCATTTTCACGATCGGATAGTCGTGGAAATTGCTTTGTTTAACACCACCATTTTCGATATCACACCGCCCGTATAGTGCGGCGGTTAATCCGAACATGATGCCGCCTTCAATCT
>Ga0209826_1002388_pt1 | contig 12366 bp, 12 predicted proteins | sample GOMGulsemesocosm_5_FD_184637 | JGI IMG/M metagenome (GOLD analysis project Ga0209826, IMG submission 184637) | Methane-oxidizing microbial communities from mesocosms in the Gulf of Mexico - GOM15C Gulf of Mexico (SPAdes) (version 2) | ecosystem: Environmental > Aquatic > Marine > Cold seeps... | reverse complement strand
GACTAACCAAACGGTCCACCGGCGTGCCTATTTCACTGGCAAGTTCTTCTACAGTTATATCTGCCATCTATTTTTCTCCCGGTGTTATTATTCTTCATTAAACCAACAGATATTACGGGCGGCCATAATTAGCTCACCTGCTTTCTCTTCTGTCAATTCTTCTATATCACTAATTTCATCAAGACCTTGCTCTGCTAAATGCTCTAAAGTACAAATACCTCGGCTAGCAAACACATAAGCTAAATGACGTTCAAGCCCATCAAGTGCTAATAAATCTTCTGCAGGCTCTGCACCTTCTAATGTTTCTTCAGTTGCTAGAGCTTGCGTTGTTAACGCTTCTTTAGCTCGGTCTCGCAACTCCTCAACTATTTCTTCATTAAGGCCATCAATTTCAAGCATTTCAGAAACAGGAACATAAGCAATTTCTTCTAAAGAAGTAAAACCTTCTTCGATAAGCAACGTAGCAAAGTCTTCATCTAAATCCAATTTATCCGTAAATAGATTTAATACTTTATCATTTTCAGCTTCATGCTTCTCTTTCATATCTTCAACAGTCATTACATTCAATTCCCAACCCGTAAGTTGGCTAGCTAAACGAATGTTTTGACCACTTCGACCTATCGCCATAGCTAAATTGCTTTCTTCTACTGCGATATCCATTGTATGTTTGTCTTCATCAACAATAATGGAAGCAACTTCTGCTGGTGACATTGCATTAATAACATATTGTGCATCATTATCGTCATATAATACGATATCAACACGTTCACCGCCTAATTCACCTGAAACGGCTTGTACTCTAGAACCTCGCATACCAACACAAGCGCCTACTGGGTCAATACGCTTATCATTGCTTTTTACTGCAATTTTAGCTCTTGAACCAGGATCTCGTGCAGCACTTCTAATTTCCAACATTTCTTCGCCAATTTCTGGCACTTCAACACGGAAAAGTTCAATTAACATTTCTGGTTTAGTTCGACTAACAAATAACTGAGCACCACGTACTTCTGGTTTTATTTCATACAAATAACCACGTACTCTATCACCCGGTCTAAAGGTTTCACGAGGTAACATATCATCACGATATATTATCGCTTCTGCATTATTTCCTAAATCTAAAATAACACTATCACGGCTCGATTTTTTCACAACACCTGTGACTAACTCACCAATTCGTTCCTGATAGGCTTCAACAACAAGTGCACGTTCTGCTTCTCGTATTTTTTGAACAATTACTTGTTTTGCTGTTTGTGTTGTAACGCGATCAAACGTAACTGAATCAATTTGTTCTTCAACATAATCGCCTACATTTAATTCAGGATCATCGTATTGTGCTGCAGCTAATGTAATTTCTGCAAACAGGTTTTCCATTGGCTCATCACTTTCGTCTACAATTAACCAACGACGAAAAGTATCAAACTCTCCAGTTGTACGGTCAATTTGTACTCGAACTTCAATGTCACCATTATATTTTTTCTTAGTTGCTGTCTCTAAAGCTGTTTCCATTGCCTCAAAAATGCTTTCTCGGGGTAATGCTTTCTCATTTGATACAGCATCAACAACTAGTAATATTTCCTTACTCATGCTACTTAGCCTTTAATTATTTTTAAATTAATTTAAAATAGTTTTCTAATTATTCATTTATTCTAAAATCGTGCGACAAGGTTTGCTTTGTCTATATTGTTGATCGTTAGTTCGTAATCTAAACCATCAACCTCTACTATTAAGGTATCGTTTTCTATTGTAATTAATTTACCTTTGAATTTGCGACGTCCATTCAATGGAATGGATATTCTAACATTTATGATTTCGCCAATAACAGCCTGAAAATGTTCCATTATAAAAAGTGGTCTATCTAAACCAGGTGATGAAACTTCTAAACTATACTCACTACTAATAGGATCTTCCACATCCAAAACAGCGCTAACTTGACGACTGACTTCTGCACAATCATCTACATTAATGCCATTTTCATGTTCAATAAACAAACGTAAAACTGAATTATTGCCCGCACTAATGAATTCAAGTCCAAGTAAAGATTTACCTGTTCCTGCAACAGCATCTCGTAGCATATCAGTTAATTTTTGTTCAAATTTAGCCAATCGTTTTCTCCAAATTAATCTCTAAACTAAATCATTAAGCTTTAAATCTTAAATACGATATTAATACAACTTAAAGGTAAAACTCAGGTACAAAAAAAGGGCATATAGCCCAGCGAAATTTATTGCTGTATTTATTAATACTTAATTTTATTTACGATAAAATTGAGTATTAATAAACTAAAAAGCCCCTACTGGGGCTATTTCACTGAACCCCTCATGTGTCATAACGACAGCACATGACAATTAATGTTAAATCTAAATTAATTCCTAAAAATAAGAATGTAAATAAAACATTAATATGAAATAGTATGAATAATATTAAAAACTTAACTTCTAATATTTTCAGTGGCATCACACTAAGTATTAACTGAACAAGATTATATAGGGGGTATAGCTTAAGCGCAAGTAAGATTCGTTAATAATAGTTAAAAAACAAAGAATAATACCTATATATAGTTTGTTTTAAGGCGCTTCTTTCAGAGCGCTATTGATTGTTAATCACTTATAACTTCATGTTAGCAATATACCGCACTCTATGCTTAAATTATATTATACTTAACAGTTAGTTAGTATAACTATAGTGATTATGTTATAAAAGACTGTCGTTATGTTTATTTCTTGTTTGTGGAGCGCCTTAATTTAATGTCTATTTTTTCTCAATTGTTAAAAAAAAATATACTTCCAGCAGTAGTCTATATTCTTATTATTAGTATTACTTCTATACTACTTCTGTCATCACTCGTAAGTGATACTAACAATGCACATAAAAAAACAATAGATGCCTTAGCAACTCAAGTTTTTATAAATGATAGTAACCAATCTGAAGCTAATGTTTTATTTGAAATATTAAAGAAAACAAACTCTTATAAAAAGTTAACCATTAGCAATACGTCAGCAGAGATTAATTTAAATTATAACAATGAAAATCCAGGATTTTCTTTTCCTCTTATTGCTTCGTCAGAAAAAAACCAAATGACAGTTAATGGCTTAAATATTGAATATCAAATTAATTATTCTGCTGAATCATCATTTGTTTTAACTCTTTTAATCACTAGTACTATTTTAGTTTTTATCTTAATACTTTACATTACCAATACGGTAAAAAAAGCCAATAACGCATTTCTTGAGTCTATTAATACAAAAATAAAACGAGAACTTTCTTTATTTAATGAAACAGATACAAACATTAAGACAACTAAAAATAAAGATAATGTTAATTTTGATATACCAGAGTTAGATCAAGGCATAAAAAGTATTAAAAAGCTTTTATCTTCTCAGGCAGAAAACTCTCTTAGTTTAGAAAAAAAAGCGTATATAGACAATCTAACAAATCTAGATAACCGTAGTCGATTCGTTCAATTCTATGAAAATGAGATTGTAAACGGTGATAATGTAGATTTTGGTGTCTTATTAATAACGCGTTGCTCTGAACTTCAAACAGTAAATCAAATTCACGGGTATAATGAAGGCGATAAATATATAGCTAAAGTTGCAGCTATTATTAAGAACATAGTAAGTACTCGTTCTGACGTACAGCTATTTCGTTTAAACAGTTCTGATTTTGCTTGTATTCTGCCGAATACTCATCTTCATGATGGTGAAGAATTTGCTAAAGAATTAATGACATCTTTTAATGAGTATCAACATGCTTCTGATTTAGATTCTGTTGCTTACACAGGCTTAGTATTATTTGATAAGAAAAACCCTCTAGGTGAATTACTTGCTTTAGCAGATACAGGAGTCAGTGTTGCACAAACACAGAGCTCTAATTCGTGGCACTCACAAAGAAGCTCTGATGCCATAACAAAAGGTAATATAGATTATGGCAATCAAAATTGGCGTAGAGAAATAGATAACGTAATAGAGAATCAACGTCTTATATTACTACTACAGCCAATTAAACCGAGTGGACGTAATAATAAAATTTATGGGGAAATTCTAGCTCGGTTTTTAAATGAAAGTAATGACATGCTACCAACAGCTTCATTTATAGCGATGGCTGAAAAGTTAGATAAAATTGTTGCCATTGATAAACTCATTATTGAAACTACAATTAAAGAAATTAAAGATAAAAACATGCTTGAGCACAGCTTTGGCATTAATTTAAGCCCTCGCAGTATTGCCAATGAGCACTTTATGGTTTGGCTAGAGCGAAAGTTATTGCGTGATGTTACAGTTGCCCCTCATTTAGTTTTTGAAGTCAGTGAATATGGTTTACAGCAAAATATTAAAACAAGTAAACGTCTTATTGATATGCTTCATCGGGTTGGCTCTAGGGTTACTGTTGAACGTTTTGGTGTTGGATTAACTTCATTTAAATTCTTTAGAGATTTAACGCCTGATTATATAAAAATGGATAGCTCATATACCCGAGATATTGATGAAGATAAAAACAACCAATATTTTTTACGTTTAATGGTTGATTTAGCACACCGCCTAAGTATAAGTGTATTAGCGGAAAGTGTTGAGAACCAAAATGAAAAAACGACGCTAGAAAAATTATTCATTGATGGCTGCCAAGGATATTATATCGGAAAGCCAGAGAAACTATAAAACAAATGCGCTTTAAATAAAGTATCAACAAATTACCTTCAAATATTGTTAAATGTCGTATAAAGACGGATAATGTATGCAAATTGAAGTTTTATACTCGCTCTGCATAGTAATGAATATGATTACCTTAACTCTATTTTTAAATAACATGAACTTTAAAACTAATGACTGATTATATACTCTTACTGATTGGCACCGTATTGGTCAATAACTTTGTGCTAGTTCAATTTCTCGGTCTATGCCCTTTTATGGGTGTTTCTTCTCGAACAGAAACCGCTATAGGCATGTCATTGGCAACAACTTTTGTTATGACACTTGCTTCTTTATTAAGTTATTTAATCACCACTTATATTTTAATTCCATTAAACCTTGAATATTTAACAACGATGAGCTTTATTTTAGTCATTGCTGTTGTTGTGCAATTTACTGAGATGGTAGTACATAAAACAAGCACTAATCTTTATCGATTGTTAGGGATTTTTCTACCGTTAATCACCACAAACTGTGCTGTATTAGGTGTTGCGCTTTTAAATCTACGCCAACAACATAACTTTTTTGAATCTATTATTTATGGTTTTGGTGCCGCTGTTGGCTTTTCTTTAGTGTTAATTATGTTCTCAGCGATGAGAGAGCGGTTAGCAAATGCTGATGTTCCAACTCCTTTTAAAGGCGCAGCAATAGCAATGATTACCGCAGGGCTTATGTCACTAGCCTTTATGGGGTTTACTGGTTTGGTGAAGCTTTGATTTCAATGATCATCAATATAATAATTGCCATTCTTGTACTCGGCAGCATTTCCGTTTTATTTGGTGCCTTGTTAGGTTATGCGGCTGTCCGCTTTAAAGTGGAAACAGATCCTATCGTTGATCAACTTGATAGCATTCTACCTCAAACTCAATGTGGTCAATGTGGTTACCCTGGCTGTAAACCTTATGCTCAGGCTATTGCCAACGGAGAATCTATCAATAAATGTGCTCCTGGTGGAGAAGATACCATTAAGAAGATTGCTAGCTTACTTGGTGTTGAGGTAGAAGATTTAGATGAAAACCATGAAAAAGATAATCGCCCTAAGGTTGCCTTTATTATTGAAGATGATTGTATTGGTTGTACAAAATGCATTCAAGCTTGCCCTGTTGATGCCATTTTAGGGGCCGCTAAACAAATGCACACTATAATTATCGATGAATGTACTGGATGCGATTTATGTGTAGCACCTTGTCCTGTTGATTGTATTGAAATGCGTATTATTCCTGAAACAATTCAAAATTGGCAGTGGGATCTTTCTAAAATCCCGGTCAAATCACTGGATTAACCACATATGATGAAATCAATTATAGAACGTATCTCTCAGGGAAAATTTTGGCAATTTCACGGTGGCATTCACCCTCCTGAACAAAAAAAATTAACCTCTGAAAAGCCCATACGTAATATAGCGCTACCAAAACAATTAATATTACCTTTGCAACAACATATTGGTAGCCAAGGAGAGTTATTAGTTACCGTTGGCGATAAAATATTAAAAGGACAGCCGTTAACTAAAAGCTTAAACCCTATGTCGGTACCTGTTCACGCTCCAACAAGTGGCATTATTAGTGCGATCAAAAAATCAGTTATCGCCCACCCTTCAGGTTTAAGTGAGTTATGTATATTTATTGATGTTGATGGAAATGACTCATGGATTAAAAGAGAAATATGCAATGATTTTAAAACGTTAGATAAAGAAACCATTATTAACAAAATTGCAAGTGCTGGAATAGCAGGTATGGGTGGTGCTGGATTCCCTACACACATTAAACTTTCTGCTAAGCCTGAGATCAATTTTCTTATTATCAATGCTGCCGAATGTGAGCCATATATTACCGCTGATGACTTGCTCATTAGAGAACAGAGTGAGGCAATTATTGATGGCATTAAGATACTCGATCATTTGTTAACACCTGCTTTTATTTTAATTGGTATTGAAGATAATAAACCTGAAGCAATAAAAGCATTACAAGAAGCAACGAGGAATATTGAAAAAATTAAGGTTTGCATCTTACCGACTAAATATCCTACTGGTGGAGAAAAACAATTAATTAAAGTGTTAACCGGTAAGGAAATTAAAAGCGGCAGCTTACCCATCAATTCAGGCATTATTGTACAGAACATCGCTACTTGTTTTGCAATAACTGATGCTGTTATTCATGATATCCCATTAATACGTCGAGTTGTTACGGTTAGTGGAAAATCATTAGGTAAGCCTCAAAATATATGGGCATTACTCGGAACTCCAATATCATATCTACTAAAGCAATGTGATCATACTCATGAAAATAATAATAAACTTGTTGTTGTCATGGGAGGGCCATTAATGGGGTTTAGTATTTCAAATGCTCAAGTCCCAATTATAAAAACTAGTAATTGTATCCTAGCGCCAAGTGCTATTGAAATGCCGAGTGCTTTTAGTGGTAAGAGTAACGAAGTAGAATGTATTCGTTGTGGTCAATGCAGTGATGTTTGCCCTAGCCAGTTAATGCCACAAGAACTTCAATGGAGTGCAAAAGCTAAAGATTATGATCAACTAAATAAATTAAATTTATTTGATTGTATAGATTGTGGTGCTTGTGCCTATGTTTGTCCAAGTCAAATACCTTTAGTAGAGTATTATCGCATTGCAAAAGCAGAAATCCGCCAACAACAGTTATTTGATGTGAAATCAGAAAAAGCTAAAACACGTTTTGAAGCACGTAAGATACGATTAGAAAAAGACAAAACAGCCCGAATCGAAAAACATAAAAAAGCAGCAGAAGCTAGAAAAGCAGCAATGAATAATTCAACACCGGAAGCCAATGGTGCAAAATCAGCTGTTGCAGCAGCACTTGCTAGAGTAAAAGCCAAAAAAGCGGCCTCTAATAATCAAAAAAAATCAATCAGTAATAAAGAACAACATGAAAGTAATGATCAAAACCATGAGAGTTCTTTAAAAAGCAACGATAATAGAAAAGCAAAAATTTCTGCTACTATAGCCAAAGTTAAGGCTAAAAAAGCACAAGAAGCATCTATTAGTAAAGAAGTAGAATTAAATGACTCTGTAACATCTACATTAAAAATAACCGATGATAAAAAGGTTAGAATTGCCGCTACTATTGCTAAAGCAAAAGCGAAGGAAAAGGAAATAGACAATAAAGAAGAAAAGGTGACTTTCAAATCATCATCTAAAAATAATCAACAAAAAGAGTCTACATAATATTATGGCCTTCTGGATAGCAAGCTCTCCTCATAATCATAACCTTAATGAAACTTCAGCTTTAATGCGTCTAGTTATTTATGCAGCTTTGCCTGGAATACTTGTTCAATGGTATTTTTTTGGCTGGGGAAATATAATTCATATAAGTTTAGCTATCATTACCGCATTGGTATGTGAATTTACAGTACTTGCTTTACGTCAGAAAAAAATTCAACCTCAACTCCTTGATGGAAGTGCCATTTTAACTGCTATATTACTCGGTATTTGCTTACCTGCACTTGCTCCTTGGTGGATATCTGTTATTGGAACAATATTTGCCATCGTTATTGTAAAACAACTTTATGGTGGTTTAGGTCATAACCTTTTTAATCCAGCAATGGCTGGCTATGTTATGTTGTTAATATCTTTCCCACTACAAATGACCTCTTGGCAACCCCCGTTAAGCTTAATGCCAATGAATGTTGACTTTTTTCATGCCATCTCAACTATTTTCACTGGGTTTACCCCTGATGGTTATTCTGTAGAGCAATTAAGAACAAGTGCTGATGGTTTTACTATGGCAACACCTTTAGATACGCTCAAAACTGATTTGTTCTTAGGGCTAACTGTAAGTGAAAGTATGACTAGTCCCGTTTTTGGCGATCATTTCGCTGTTGGTTGGGAATGGGTAAATTTTGCTTTTTTAGCTGGTGGATTATTTTTAATAATAAAAAAATGCATCGCATGGCAAACCCCTGTAAGCTTTTTATTTAGCTTATTTATATGTTCATTTATTGCCTATACAATCAACCCTGATAATAGTGCTTCAACTATGTTTCATTGGTTTAGCGGTGCTTGTATGTTAGGTGCTTTTTTCATATTAACTGATCCCGTATCTGGGGCAGCTAGTGCTAAAGGTAGATTAATTATTGGTGCATTAGCAGGATTGTTAGTGTATTTAATTCGTGAATTTGGAGGTTACCCAGATGGTGTTGCTTTTGCAATATTACTTTGCAATATGACAGCTCCCTTAATTGACCAATTTACACGCCCTCGTACATACGGTCATAAACGAGGAGAGACCTAAATGTCTAAAACGGTTGAGCCTAAAACTGATGAGCCTAAAAATAATAAACCCACATCAAAAGAGACTAAATTATCATCTTTCTTAACCATTTCCATTACAAAAAATGCAGAAATATTAGCTTTATTCGCTATTATATGTACGGGCATTGTAGGTATTGTAAATGAACTAACTAAAGATAAAATTAAAGTTCAACAAGAGTTACAGCTACTAAAAACCTTACATAGCATCATAGAGCCTTCGCGTTATGATAATAATATTTCTCAAGATTGTATTCATATCAACTCATCAATGTTAGGAAGTAATAATCAACAAGTTGCCTATATTGCGAGAAAGAACAATGATGTTATTGCTATTGCAGTAACCGTAACGGCTCCTGATGGCTATAATGGTGATATTTCACTCATTGTTGGTGTAAATATAGATAATAGCATTAGTGGTGTTAGAGTATTAAAACATCAAGAAACACCAGGATTAGGGGACAAAATAGAACTAAGAAAAAGTAATTGGATCTCCTCGTTTACAGGAAAAAAGGTGTTTACTGAAAATGACACTCGATGGTCTGTTGTTAAAGATGGTGGAATATTTGATCAATTTACTGGTGCTACGATCACACCTAGAGCAGTAATAAAATCAGTAAAAAAGGCTGTTTTATTTATTCAGACTAACAAAGACTCTATCTTATCAAAGCCAAATGCATGTATTAACGAAAGTGTAACTGAAAAGCCGACGCTACATGAGATACAAAAATGACTATAGAAGCAAAAAATGAATTATCAAGTGTAAGCCTTGTAGCTGAATATAAAGAGCTTGCAATACAAGGATTATGGAAAAACAATCCTGGATTAGTGCAACTTTTAGGCTTGTGCCCTTTGCTTGCTGTAACGTCAACAGTAACAAATGCATTAGGGCTAGGGTTGGCAACTTTATTAGTACTAATTTGTTCAAATGCTACTGTTTCAGCAATACGTCTATGGGTTCCAAAAGAAATTCGCATACCTATTTTTGTATTAATTATTGCTGCTTTTGTTACTTGTGTTCAATTACTGATGAATGCTTTTGCTTATGGTATTTATGAATCTTTAGGAATTTTTCTACCTTTAATAGTAACTAATTGTGCAATTATAGGTCGTGCTGAAGCATATGCATCTAAGAACCCAATCAAACAAGCAATTTTTGATGGTTTAATGATGGGGGTTGGATTTACGCTAGTGTTAGTTATATTAGGTGCCATCAGAGAAGTACTGGGGCAAGGAACTCTTTTTGATGGGGCAAATTTATTACTTGGTGACTGGGCTAGTGTTTTGCGTATTGAAGTATATGAGCTTGATAACCAGTTTTTATTAGCTATTTTACCTCCTGGCGCTTTTATTGCTATGGGGTTTTTAATTGCTTTTAAAAATATGATTGATACTAAAATTAAAGATAACAAACCCAAAATAGAAGATAAAGCGATAGAGCGCGTTAGAGTTAATTTTGATTCATAATAATTAAATTGTCAGAAAAACACCTTTAAAGATATCAATAATGAATAAAGAAAAACGTTTAATAATGCTTACTAGGTTAAGAGATGAGAATCCTAATCCTACAACAGAACTTAATTTCAACTCACCTTTTGAACTACTAATTGCTGTTTTATTATCAGCTCAAGCAACTGATGTTAGTGTTAATAAAGCTACAGCAAAATTATACCCTGTAGCTAACACTCCTCAGGCAATACTAGATTTAGGTTTAGATGAGTTAAAATCATACATAAAAACAATTGGTCTATTCAATACTAAGGCAAAAAACACCTTAAAAACCTGTGAAATGTTAGTTAATTTACATAACAGTGAAGTGCCTGAAAACAGAGCTAAACTTGAAGCATTACCAGGTGTAGGTAGAAAAACAGCTAATGTAGTATTAAATACAGCGTTTGGTTGGCTAAAAGATAATGAAGGTAAGTATTTTATTGCTGTTGACACCCATATTCAGCGTCTTGCCAATCGTACTGGTTATGCCAAAGGTAAAACAGTTGAAGAAACTGAAAAAAGTATTATCAAAAACACGCCCAGAAAGACTGAGTTTTTCTTTAATTTACACCATTGGTTTATATTACATGGCCGTTATACCTGTACTGCTCGTAAACCTAAATGTGGTTCATGTATTATTGAAGATCTTTGTAACTATAAAAATAAAACTGAAGATTAAACTTAGTAAATTCTAAAAAAACAACTCAAACTAGTTCATACTTCTATACTCAGCTCCCGAAAATGCAGAATTCAGGTGTATCTTGGGTTATTCATTACATGCTGTTATTATAGAGCTATTATAAAATCTAATAAAATTAATGATATGGCGCTTAAAGCTACAATTTATAAAGTTAATATAGAATTAGCTAATATGGATAAAAATTATTATGACAGCTTACAATTAACAATTGCTCAGCATCCATCAGAAACTGAGCATAGACTTATTGTGCGTATATTATGCTTCATACTTAACGCCCATCCTGATTTAAAATTTGGTAAAGGGATTAGCAATGAAGATGAGGCTGCTATTTGGCAAATTAATTATAGCGATGAAATTGAACTTTGGATTGAGTTAGGTCAAATAGATGACAAACGAATAAAGAAAGCTTGTAATAAAGCGAAAACAACTAAGTTATACTGTTATGGTAGTAGCGTTGATATTTGGTGGACTCAAGTACAAAATACGATGAATAAATTTGATTCTTTAAATATTGAAAGGTTTAGTCAAAATACAATCACCCCTTTAATACCGTTACTCAATAAGACAATGGAATTTCAATGCAGTATTCAAGATAATCAACTATGGCTAACATCAGGAAATGAAACTTTTCTTGTCGAGACAGAGACACTAAAATAAAAATTTATTAAAAATAATAGCTATTATTCTAACTTGCAATAACCTCTAAAGGGCAAATCATCAAAAATTCAATCCTATTTTTATTTTTAATTTGAAAACCGTGCCGTAAATATAAGGCTCTTGCTGGATTATTTAGTAATACATTTAATGTTATAGGTAAATGCAAGTATAGAGCTCTTTTCTTAACCACTTTTAAAACTTTACTACCAATGCCTTTACCTTGATATTTTGGCAATATTTGAAATTGACTAATATGCAAACTTTTAGCTAAATTGCCAACTTCAGTGGCACCCATCTTTAATAAGCCTATAGGCTTTCTATTATATAAAATAAGATTAGATTGAAAAAAATTTTCATTGATTAATTCTAGGTGCTGCTCTTCTGACATTTTAATACCTGAAGTAATAAAATGTTTAATCATTGATTTTTTTCTTAAAATCAGTAAAAAATCAATATCCTTATTTTCTGCTTTTCGAAAGCTGATTGTATGTTCCATTCTACTCTTTAGTTAAAAATTAACCTTTCAATAATAACAACTAAGGTTATTGCTATCA
>Ga0209826_1002387_pt1 | contig 12370 bp, 11 predicted proteins | sample GOMGulsemesocosm_5_FD_184637 | JGI IMG/M metagenome (GOLD analysis project Ga0209826, IMG submission 184637) | Methane-oxidizing microbial communities from mesocosms in the Gulf of Mexico - GOM15C Gulf of Mexico (SPAdes) (version 2) | ecosystem: Environmental > Aquatic > Marine > Cold seeps... | reverse complement strand
TCGATGAAAAGCCAACTTCATATTTATATTATGGTTCAAAGGTGTTGATTTTTAAAGATCTACAGAGGAAGAAGAATGGGGTGGCTAAAGGGATTTGAACCCTCGACAACCGGAATCACAATCCGGTGGTCTGTAATGACACTCTATTACTTGCGGTTACTTCCAGTGACTAATACAACAGTTAGCTTTAAATATCGTTTGAGAGCCTTAACTTTTGTTTACTCTTGGGAAGCACATTATAGACACAAACCACCTTAATTAGGTTTTAACCAAATACTTTACCGAAAAGTGTATTTTCTGATTTGGCATCAAATAACTCTAAAATTGTAGACTCCCTAACATCCACCTTGTTAGCCTCCGTTAATATAGGCTTAAACTCTACAACAGTACGTCGTTCAATATTACTTGTATCTACTTCAGATAATACTTCATGTACCTCTTTCGAAGCATCATATTTTAGCAAAGCATCATACGTATTTTTATTAATATTAACAAAATACTGAAGGTCATACTCTTTAACCATATCAAGCACCACTTTAAACATAGTGGCAACTTGTCTAGGATCAACACCTGAAAATATACAACTATCGTGAGCAACAATTCCTATTAAGTTAGAATTTAAAGTAGCAAGTAACATGTCATAGCAGAAAATTTTAACTTCGTTGATCCCTTGGGAACCATCTTTGGGTATATGTGGCACAATATCATATAAATACTGGGCATTTTTAGAGTTTGTAACCTTAAATGACCCACCATGACCACGATAAAAACGTTTTACTAGCCCACGGAAAATTGACTCAATAGTATCTAAATGTTCTTTGTTATCAGCTAAAAATTTAATTGATTCATCTTTAATTACTGCTTTATCTAACTCTAATCTTGCTTTATCTTTTTCAAACTGAGTCAAAACAGTCTGGTAGCTAGTAAGCTCAGATATATCTTTGTCAATTGTTCTTATTCTTTCAACAATAGAGTTATACTCTTCTAGCGCTCCGGATGAGTCTAGATCCTTAAGTAATTTATCTCGTTTATCTGCTATAATTTGTAATTTTTTGATGAGAATATTATTTTTTTCTACCAGTTCAAGGACTTCCTCTTTAAGGCGAGTTCGTCGTGCTTTCTGTATGTTTAAATGAAAACTTTCAGCTTGCTCTAACTGCTTAGTTACCTGTTCTTGAAAATGGAATTTAGCTTCATTATAAATTTTTTTGACTTGAGAAATATCAAGGGCATCATTAACACTTGTTTGAAGTATGATATTTTTTTTATTTATGTTACGCTCATTTGCATGCAATTCATTTCGAAAACCAGCCATGGACAAAGTAAGTTCATCTGCACTTCGTTTTAAATCATCGTAATTTTTAGCAATAATAAAGTGTTCTTTAGCTATGAGAAGTCTACTAAGCTCATCTTTAAGATCTAAATAGTCTTCATCATTAATGGCAAGCTTCTGCTTGTTCAACAGTTGCTCAGTTTTTCGTAACTTAGATAACTCATCAGCAATAACCTTATTCTTTTTAACTAACGAGGTATCAATACCTAAAAGAGTTAAATTATAAAGCACCTGATAGTAATCATTTGTACGCTGTCCTTGTTGAGTAAGAGCACCTGCGTAATAGTTCTTCTCTGGTAGGTAGCGTCTAGCAGACATATTAAGTAATGCTTTAAAGCTGAAATCTATTTTCTTTTTAAGAGAAAATATTTCGTTCAATTTATTAGGGAAATTTGTTTTATTAATTTTTTCTTCATTCAAGAAAAAATCATTTTGAGAAAAATCCTTACGAATTTCATAAGTAACTGAAGCCACAGAAAATTCTAAGTAAAAATTGCCATACGTAGATAGAAATACTTTAAGCTTTCTTTCACTAGGAATTTTTTCATCAAGTGTCCCACCAAACATTAAATGAATCAAATTTAGCGAACTACTTTTCCCTATTCCGTTATAAGAATCGGTCGATAAGGAACTAGATTGTAGCCCTGCAACTATATTTAGTCCGAGCTTAAACTCAATTGTTTTAAAGTTCGGATTATCAGAATATAGCTTTAATAGTTTCATTTTCTAATTCCAGTTTGCCTATGATAAAAAGAAAGTCTAAGCACTGCTGCATTTTTTCAATCGTGATTTTTCGTGGGTATATGCTATTTAATTTATCTAATAAATCGTCAAAATCCATATACTCATTGCTATGTAATAGTTCTGTAATATAAGCAGATATACAATAAAGTGAATCTATAGGCTTTACTATTTTAGTGGGTAGAATCATTTTTTTACCCCCACATCACACTCTTCAAAGAAGAAAGCTATAATAACCCATGCCATAGATGTTGCTTGATAATTGGCTTTAAAGGTTTCATTCTCAATTCGGTGACAAAGCTCACCAAGAACTCTATTAAGACAAACTTTGTAGCCCTTTATGAGAGTATGTAACTCGTCCACTGACTTATTCGCTAACGTTTTAGGTTTAGCACCTGCGGAACTCAGAGCTGACTTTAATATCGGAGAATAGTAATCCAATACAATTAACTCTTTTAACTCGGTTAACATCTCTGTATTTGGTAATTCATAGATAGGAATGGCTGCCTCACTACCTTTATGCAACTCATTACTAACCTTTTGATTTAGCTGGTTTAACTTGATTTTTTCATCTAACTCAATATTAGAGAAATCTTCAGAGTAATCATTTTTATTATATTTATAGTCTTTGATCAAAGCTTCAAACACTACCTGCAATGATATTTCATCAGTATATTTTTCATCCATCGATCTGAAATAATCAGTATAAATTTTATTCAATCTATCATCAGGCAACACTTTTATATCATTAAGTAAATCTGTGAAGTCTCTTAAATGATCTCTAATATCTTGAATACCATATTCATTCTGATATTGGGTAATAGTGGTTTTACGGAAGCCAGTAGGTTTTTCTAATAAGTAATAAATTTCAAACTCATATTGTAGATAATTATGCTGTTTTATGATTTTAAGACTGTTATCAATTTTATCTTTCTCTGTAGTCGTCGTCACTTGAATAACATGCTTAGATATATCATCTTTCAAATCTATATAGGCCTCATTACTTTTGGCGCTATTAGCATTTTTAAATTTCTTACCAGGATATAGAAAGTTAAATACATTACAAAAAAAATCTTCGGCATCAATATTAATAGAAAATTTATTCATTGATTGATGTAACTTAATATCACACATCATAATGGACAAGGTGCGTGAAATGTTTGTTATTATTTCTGTACGCTCATCTAAAATCATTAATTACCTATCAATATTTTATTTAATAACTATTATTTTTGCTTTTCATATATCATCAAAATAACAGTTTTGCTTCTCGTAATGAAAAAATTTACCATCGAATAAAAATCTTACCATTTATAACCAATAAAGTAAGCGAATATATAGAATATAAATCTCCTTTGAGACGATTGAAAGCGATCTTGTGAAAGTTATAAAGGTATCGCTTTCATCCTCCATTAATATCAAACTCTTTGAAACTGACAACTTCACCCTTTTCAGTGTTAAGGTCAAAATTACTTTCAAAACTTAACTCAATGATTTCTGCATTTACTTTAAGCCCATCTGGATAACCGACTATCACATTGGCAGAGTAATTCTCAACATACTGTTTAATTAACTGATTATAAAGAATAAACATATAAACTTTATCTTCAGGGTCCCAAGGCGAACGTTCATAAGCTGATATAATATATTCAGCGGTAACGGTAACTTCAAAATCTACTTCATATTCTGCGTCTACCTTACTAACCTCGAGCAAACTCTTACTGCGCACTTCTATGTTATCAATAATAACTTCAACTATCTCATCATCTAATCCGTCAGCATCATCAGAGTAAAACTCAGATCCTAGCAAATATTCTTTAGCTTGATTAAGTAAAGAAGCCTTAAGTTGGTCAAACACATAATCAGCAAAGCTTATTGGTTCTTCTAATTCTGCAGTATTTCTAACAACTAAATCGATAAATTCATCAACTCGGTTTAGGTAAAGTAGATTTTCATGTTCATTTGCGTAAGCTTCCATATCACCATCGCCACTAACAATGTAAACAGGCAAGTGTCTTTCGTGGCTCAAGTTATTTAATGCTTCTAAAACAAAGGCATCTGGAAATTCACTTTTTTTACCAGCATTATTAAAGGGGGGCGTTTCGTTGAAGTACCGTTCAAAAACAACCTCAGGATTAACATTTTTAATTTCAACAATCTCAACACTAGGGTACTCAAGCAAAGCTTCAAATTTAGCATTAACTATTTGAAAAACCTCATCACTATTTACCTTTGTGAAAATATTGAAGCATGGCAAGTCTTCAGTATTCCTGAGAAACATAGCTTCTTTTTGTATCTTCTTCATAGCTCTCGCAGCATCATCAGAATACTGTTTCAAGTGGCCAGTAATCTCTTTAATAGTGACATCAGAAATAAGAAGATGAATCTTTTTATCATCAACTAACTCCTCCAACCTTCCTAAAGCGTGAACACCAAACTGAAAGTTTTTGGTTTCATAAGCCGAAGTATCTATAAAAACTAACCGACTAGCTAACTCAACATTACACATATCCTTCCCTTTTATAAAAATTATTTGCTTATTTGAATACAAATTTCAGAAACCAACCATGACCATGATACCAATAAACCTAATACCGTGTGTAATTAACCCTATATACCCCCATTCAATAATTACACACATACTATTATCAATTGAATATCAAAGAGTTAAAATTTTTAAGGAAACGATATTAAATTATCAAGCATAAAAAAAGCTACGTGAACGTAGCTTTTTTTTGGGGTAATTAATTAACTATAATCGTCGGTGCAACTCATCAGTTTTACCTACTTGAAAAAGTGATTCATATTCAAACTCAGGAAAATGCTCACACAAAATACGTAATAATTTAAGTGATTTTTCAGTGACAGGGACTACGCCAAATACTAATTTAGCTCTAGTGCCTCCGCGCACGTCACTAGCTTTGGTCTTGTAACCATAAGACGTTAATAAATCAGCTAACGCTTGTCGCTCCATACTGCCGCTATCTAGACCACACTCTTCTTTCATAAAAACACGCATAAACAAACGTCGTAACAAACCATCACTGCCTTCACCAATTTTTTGCTTATCCTTAGTGAGCAAAGGTTTACCATCACTTCCCTTTAAGTATCGATATTGAATACCTGTACCTAATGTTAAACTTCTAGTGGCAAAATAATCCTCCCAATCCTCCCAATCAGCCATTGTTTTAAGACAGCGATTTACTCGCCAACCATCAAAGTTTGCTCGCATGTCCATTGCGTCATCAACAGTCTTATGTGGCACGGTTTCACAAAATATATACGTATAATCAGGCGTAGTATTTTCCCGAGAGGCCACCAATAATCGCTTACAATCCCAATCTAGGCTTAGCGTCACCTTTCGGTCGTTAAACACGAGTCCAGTCTCGCCTAAAAACATGTCACGGGGAGATATAGCATACTTGTTTGTGACCTTTTGTCCTGGGTAGCGATTAAAGGCTAAATCATTAAAAAACTCATGCTTATCCGCCGTACCCTTTGGCAACATAACTCCTGCTCTTGCCTGTAGTGGTTGTTCACCCTTAATAGACTTTATCGTTGCCTGTCCTCTGGTTTTTAGAAATAAAACCTGTGCCACTTCATGCTTTTTAGCTAACACTTCTTCAGTCTCAGATTCAATCATGTGATAACACTCACGAAAACGTTCACACATAGGACCATTAAGCTTAATCTCACCTTTATCTAAATCAGCTGTAGTGATAAAACCATCGGTCGTAACAGAGCCTATAGCATGTTTATCCCCATCAATACCTAACATCATCTCTGTCATTAAGGCGCGTGCAAAACTGGTGACGTACATAGCAAAGTAGGGATTAGTAATCTGAGAATGCGGAATTTCTTTATTCAAACCTGTTTTTGAGTCAAACACTGCACGTTTACGTAAACCCTGCGCCAACTTGCCATAAAGACTGTTGCCAATCTCCTTCCAAAGACGCTCTTCAAAACTACCATTAACATATGCGTTACGCTGCTCTCGCACTTCTTGCATAAACGGCAAGAAGATACGGTTTTCGTCGTCGAGCCATTCGCCCACAACACCTTGGATGATGTCGACTTTACAGCCCGAATTTCTAGCCACTTCAATTTCAGGTGCACCTACAACAGTTATCCCTTCCATTGGATAAATAAGACCACGGCTACCCGCATGAACTGGTAAAGTAGGGATTTTAGTTCCCTCAGCATGCTTGAATTTAATGTAAGCAACACCAAATTTGTCGCCAACGACATAGTCATCAATGTCTAAACTGGTACGAAGTGAACCATAATCAAGTGGTCGTAACATGTTTAATATTACGGTATAACATGACGGGGCGTCATAATCTTTCCATCGTCCTTCATCAGACAAACCACAAAGAAAACTCTCATTGCGTCCGCCGTGATAACCTTCTATGGCAAACTGCTCGAAGATAGTACGCAATAAAGAAGTAACGGTTTTAGATTGGGTAATTACTTTACTGCTATTTTTTGACCAAGCAATATTCTTAACTGTTTCAAAACCAAAGACCTCATTAAAATCACCGTCTAGTAATTCTTTAAACCGTTTAACACCAATACCACCAATGGTATAAGGCACGGTATTAAGTCCTAATTCATAACAACAAAATTCAACCAGCCTTTCCATATAAAGTGCTGCTATTTCAGCGTCACGAATACTATAAGCATCAAATAACTCTGGCTGCTCATACATAAATTCAGTCATACGTTCAATGCTATATCGCTTGTCTATTTCTAGTTTTAGTAAACCTACTAATTCACCGACTTTCTTCAAGTTGAAGCCAGCAGGACTTAATAGCATCAAGTCATAAAAAGAAATATCAACAATACGTTTATTACCATTGTTATCCCATAATGCCTGTTCATTAAACTCTAGCCGTTTATCGTTAAGTGCCTGTATATCAATTCCGTAATCTTCATTGATAGTAACGTACGATTTACGAACTCCATCTAAACGGGTTTTAAAATCCTTAAAAGCATCTGCAAAGCTAAATATATCTGCCGAAATCATGAAGGCCGACATCACGACATGCTCTGGCCATGCTTCTAGTGTACCCTCGTCAATCGCTGCCTCTATAGCTTCAACAAAGAACTTACTAAAGCGCATAGGGCCTTTTTTATCTCGATGTTTAAATAAACCGTTATGTACTCGACCTTGATGACGAATGGAATAAGAGTAAGCTAGCACGGTATTTCCCATCTCATCGATAATGCGCTGATATTCACTATCAAAACCAAATAAAGGGCTCTCGGTAATATCGTGACGTTTACGTTTGACCTTACCTCTTCCCATTAAGAACGCTTTCTGCTCTTTCAATTGCTTCTTAATCTGCTTCTGCATTTGTTTTGCAGACAGTTGACTAGGCTTTTGAAAGTAATCAAACGATGGTAATTTAGGAAAGGATATTGCGGGGCCTGAAATAGCATCAACAATAGGCTTAATACCAAATGACAGTATTTTGATCTGTTTGCTTATAGGTTTAATTTTCATATTTTTTTTCTTATCCAAAAAAAAACCTCAATCAAGAGGTTTTATAAGTAATTACTTGGCAGCGGTAGGTTACTTGGTTTTAATGCTAGTGCTTGCTTTAGCTTTAGTTTCCATTGAAGTTTCAGCCTCCACATCTTTTTTGTGCTCTAGCTGCGGCTTTGCATCAAAAGATGCCCAGTCAACTTGGGTGCCATCCATCAACGCATCCATGATAGCGCAGCTGATGGTACGCGCCTTTTTGGCATCTGCTTCCTCATGCCAGTAAATCATATGGTTTTCGCTGTCCAACACAGCGACACCAGTATCAGTTGGTGTAACTGCACTAAATTTTTCGCGGTTAAATCCGCCACAAGGGGTGCGGAAAAAGTCTTTCTTGTTAAGTCTAGCCATGATATTTCCTCTTAAAGCTAATTGTTAATTTTGCTGCCAAGCAAAAGGTTAAAAAATGTCAGTGCAACTAAGCACTGACGCGGTTGTTAACGAATCAACAGTAATGCTAAGTCGGTTTCTACTTCCCTTACCCCTAAGGTAAATCCTTAAGGGCGGTAAAAAATTAACTCATGTATCGCAATGTGGTAAACACACCACTAGCTTCTTTTATCTCTTCGTTAGCTTCAGAGATATTGAAATCATTAATTTCATATTCGTAAAACACATCAAGTAAAATGAGGTACATACTCTCTACTTCACAACCTGAAGCACCCGTTATTAATAAGGACTTACATTGGCCATTATCTTCATATTCAAGGTAAATTATTTTCTGGGCATCTTTATTCCCATCAAGTAAATGCACTTCATGTACCGCATCTAGGTCAATCAATGGCGCTACACGCGCATTAAACTTTGGTAACATTATCTGTACTTTCATTTTTCTACTCCTACATCAATATATCTATTTCAAGCCCAACAAACTCGTTAGCTGAACTCCCGTTACTGCTTCTTCCTCTGCCTGCAACTTCTCTTGTTGGGCCAACATTTCAGCCTCATATGCCAAGCAATCGGCCAATCGAAAACGCACTGGCGAATTTTTACTTAACCCAAGCTTAAAAAACTTAGGCAAGCTGTCTGGATTGCGAGAAATCGCAGTATCAACACTCTTTTTACTCAACCCATACCTTTTGGCGATATCACCTTTGTCTAATATCAAGTCACTCATAGATAGCCCTTACATCCGTTAACTTACGACTGTTATCCTGACTACTTTTTAGATAAAAAGGGGGTGGATTGGGGAGAATTAGATATGTTTTTCAATAAAACTTGAGCAGCGACTTCAACCGCTAATTTCAGATTTTTATTATCAGAGAAGGCATAATGTTGCTTAGTTACACTCGTATTGGCGTGACCTAATAACTGACTAGCAACTTCAAGTGAAGATAGGTGGTTACCACCGCCCACTGAAAAATTATTTAAAACAACAGTCGCAAATGTTTTACGTAAACAATGGATCTTGAAATTATCAGTAGGAAACTGCTTATTAATTGTGTGATTACTACCTGCACACGCTATTTCAGCTCTTTTACAAATACGTCTAAATGATGATACTGGGTGAGTGATATGACCTGTTTGACCTAATATTGATGGGAATACAAACTCGCTTTCAGAAACTAATAAAGCTTGTTCAATTACCCACTGTGTGGGGGTTGATAAGTAAATTGTCTGCGGTTTATTAGGTTTTGTAGTGGGTAAGTAAACTTCAGTTTTACAACTTGATAGCATTGAGCGGTCTAACGTAATGCAGTTATCAATGCGAACACCAGTAAATAAAGCAAACAATAAACATAGACTTTGAATACTAAATTGATCTGATGCTATATCCGCTTCAACCAGACACGACTTGATGAAAGCCGTATATTCAAGCTCGCCCATATAACGCTCAACAGCATTACAATTATTTTTAGCGGTGGTTGTACGACAAGGATTTATGTTAATTAACTCTTGCTTAATCTGCTTATTAAAAATAACTGACATCAAAGCCCGAATTAAGTCATGACTTCTATCCGATAAATGCTCAGGTAGTGAGTTAAGTAGGTTTTGAATGTGATAAGGTCTAATTTTTGCTAAAACTAATTTACCAATCACGGGTGAAACATATAAACGATAGCGCGATTCATCATCAGCCCAAGAACGTTTGTTTTTCTTAGCGTCTGGTAAATAAATTTGATAAAAGTATTGGTCCTGCGTAGCTTTTAAAGCCAGTGAATAGTTACCACCTGACTCTATCGCTTCAATGAAATCATTAGCCAACGTTTCAAACGCCAACAAGTGCATCATTGGGAATGTACCTATCCTTTTAGACTTACGCCCCCTATTAAAATTATGCCTTACCATCAACGTCTTTTTGCTTTTATAAACAATTAAACGCAAATGGTTTTTGTTCTTCACCTTATACTCCGTGTCCTTATCATTAATTCGGATTGCTTTAGTGAACGCATTTTTAGTAAATTCAATTTCGTGATACATTTAATAACCATTAAAAGTGATTGCTTTTAATGGTTATTAAATGAATTTTTTAAGAACAAATACTGCTGAACTGGGGATAGTTAGGAAAATGGCATTATCAAAAGATATGACTATTGAAGAGTTAATCATTAATAAGGTATGTACAAAGCCATATTTAATCGATGTGATCCTAACTCTACTTGGATTATCGGACGGCAGGCCGATAGACATTGCAAAATTTTTCGATGAAAACGATGCTACACCTCAGATCCCCGACGCTTTATACGATATTTTTAACGTTGAAGAGCTAGACAATTTAGCAAAGATAAACCTTAATTATCAGAAGCAAACAGTCAAATCTAAATGGACATTTCGCTCAAATAAGGAAGTTAAACCTACAGGTGATATTGAAACTGACAAAATCAATGCACTATTTGCTGCGACTCTAGGTGATGAAGAGTTTCACTTTTACCAAGAAAATCAAGAAACCTATACAAATGCAATACAAAAAATGATTGATGCCATAATACCTTATAAAGATAACGCATCACTGATACCTATTACTATTTTAATACCAGATAGCAATACTCAAGAAGGTAATGAACTCACAGGAAAAGAGACTCATTGGCAGTTTTTTAATATTGATCACAAGAATAACGAAGATGGAAAAAATGGCCTTGATAGGGTCATGCGAGATAAAGGTAACCTTTTCGGCTTAAGGTTATTATTAGTATTTAAATTACTAGGCATGGTTAAATTAAAGCAAGATACAAACAATCTATCTTTAATATTTTCAGATATTCTATCTTCATTACCACTTAATAATCTGATTAAAAAAATAAGCAAAGAAGCTATTGAAAAATATAAAGAATCATCTAGTGATTTGTCAATTATAGACAAGAACATTAAAGAATTAGATAGGGTGTTAAAAAAGTTCCATAAAGACAAAACTACCCTAACCGCCCGTCTAGATAAAGCAAGTATGTCAAAAAATAAGTACGTTAAAAAGATAAGTAAAACCAAGTCATCGCTTCATGATATTGAAATTGATATAAAAAATAAAAATTCTAGTCGAATATTAGCGATCAAACAAAAAAAGAGCATAAACGTAAAAATGATTGATGCTTTATCAGGATCAATTCAGCCCAGTGGTAGCTTTTATTACAGTCTCAACTCTGGTGATAGAATGATACTGCCTCTACTCACATCAACACTAAAAACACAGAAGTTTGAGACAAATAAAGTAGAGTACACCCAAAGAGAAGTTAGCCAGTCACACACTAATGTTGAAAGCATAAGGTTCGCCCTCTCCAGACTACTACCGTATACATCTGGCACAGCAATTACTCTCCATATACCACAAACCACACTAGATCAAAAAGTGAACTCGCCACTATTAATACTGCCTCCGCAATGGAATGACTTTCTGCTTTCTTTAAAACAATACAACTATGAAGAAGATAAAATAAAAGTTAAAGCAACAAAGAAAGACGTTCGCTCAAACAGAGCCGATACTATTAACTATCATATAAATGATGCAAAAAATGCATATGAGCAACCACCTAAATACGCTAGATTCTTCCCCCGCATTCACTCATCAGCAATTGATCATACCGTTCGCCAATCAACGAAGAGTATCAGTGACGCTATGAATAAAAAATACCCTGCTGACCCGAATGAGCCCATAACAATCACAGATGGTAAAGTTGTACCACCTACAAAAAAATGATGTGTAATTACTTCTATATACCCCCACTTAATAATTACACAACACTAATTATACAATGAAAAACAAATAGTTATATTTCAAGTAATAAACGACTTTAGTGAAAACTTAGTGCAAATAATAATAAAAAGTCACTGAAGTGACTTTATACATTCAAGTACCTTTAATCATCAAAGATAAAGGTAGCACAAATAGCAATTGCGACCCCAACAACTACTCCTTGAGGACCAAACTTAGAGCCAGCTAAAGCTGCGGTGGAGATATTTCTAATAATCTTATCGGCTTTGCCGCTATTTGTAGTTGTGTTACTCATTTAATTATTTCCTTTTCATAGTTGTAGTTTATACCGATAACCGTATATTTAATTCGTCTGTCAGTGAAGTGTGTTTGAAGTAAGTAAACCATCACGCAATACAGTACTTGGCGTAATGACTTGCTCTTTTGAATGACGTGCTAGGACAAAGATCTTCCTGTTCATAAAAGGGCGCTCTGCTAATTAAATGTGACAGAAACACTAAAAACCCCCGTTTCTACATAACAAATAAAGTTATTCAGAAATAACTCGATAAGTTCATCAGCATCCTTCTTATTTAAGCTACCACCGTACAGGCAATACACCTGCTTG
>Ga0209826_1002385_pt1 | contig 12377 bp, 13 predicted proteins | sample GOMGulsemesocosm_5_FD_184637 | JGI IMG/M metagenome (GOLD analysis project Ga0209826, IMG submission 184637) | Methane-oxidizing microbial communities from mesocosms in the Gulf of Mexico - GOM15C Gulf of Mexico (SPAdes) (version 2) | ecosystem: Environmental > Aquatic > Marine > Cold seeps... | reverse complement strand
CAAGTCTAAACTCTGAACCTTCTTGTTCTTTTGAATCAAGGGAAATACTTATATGATAATCTTTACAAACGGAAGATACAATGTCAAGACCAATACCAAAACCACCCTCTTCTTTAGTACCTCTTTTATAACGTACGAAAATAGTTTCTTGCACACTTTTACTCATACCAATACCTTCATCTTGTACTCTCAAAACAAAGTTATCCAAACCAACATGAATATTCTTTCTTTTTCGTGTATATTTAATGGCATTTGAGAGTAAGTTATTTACAATCATATTGGCACTATATCTATCCATGTATATTTTTGTAGAAGCTACACTTGAGCTTAGATGGATACTTTTACTTTTGGCAATCTCATCAAAAAATAAAATATTTTCATCAACCACTTCTTTTAAATCAAAGAGTTCATCATATCGCACAATGATGTCTCCATTGATATTAAACAGAAGCTTGTCATAGGTTTGTTTGATATTTTTCACACTGGCACTAACTTGATTAATTGTTTTTTCATCAATATCGTATTTTCTTTTTAAAGAAGGGATGATCATCATTAAAGCTGTTATTGGAGTATTTAACTCATGGGAACTGTCTTTTACAAAACGATTTAATTGCTCAGATTTTTGATGTACAGGTTTTAAAAGAATTTTACTTAATATATATCCAAAAAAACACATGACTAAAAATCCTCCTAAAAGAGCAGATAAAATCACATATTTCATTTTATTGACGGTATCATTCCAAGAGGTATCTTCCACAACAATGTAACGTAAATCGATACTTTTATCATCTATTTTTTCTATATGTTGATTCTTTTTACTTCCAAAAGTATCAACCTGTTCCATATTTATTTCATCAGGATAAATTAAATCTGAATAAAAGAAATCCTTATTTTCTTTTATTATGGCATATCTGTGTTTATCACTTTTAGCTTTAAAGGTATATTCTTCATGCTTCATATAAGTTTCTAAAATATCAGCTTTTATCTCCAAAGCTGCTTGACTGAGATTCATTTTATAGTTCATCTTAACCATTTTAACTTCTTTGTCAAAATACATATAGGCAATAATTGACATAAAAATAGTAGAAGAAATAACATAAATAGATAGGAAGTTCCAAAGTGCTCTTTTTTCTTCTTTATTCATAAGAATATCCTAGTCCACGAATCGTTTTGATTTTATCTTTTCCCAAGATATCACGAAGGTTTTTGATATACACCCGAATAGTGGTTTCACTGGGAACCTCATCATAGTTCCAAATATTTTGTATCAGTTCATCAAAATTGATTGCACGACCTTTTCTTGCAGCTAAATAAGATAGTATTTTGGTCTCTTTATTGGCTATTTCATATTGTGAGTCTTTAATATATAAAACATTTTTATTTGTATTTAGTTTTGTATCATCATCTAATATGAGTATATCATCATCATTTAGAACAAATCGTTTGATTAAGTTTTTGATTCTTTGATTTAACTCTTCAAGGTCAAAAGGTTTTTTAATATAATCATCACATCCATACCCAAACCCTTCTTTTAAGTATCGTGTATCTTGATATGCTGTAATCATAATAGTAGGAGTAGTAATATTATATTCTCTTAGATTTTTCAATAACTCCAATCCAGTTGGTCCAGGGACATTGATATCAAAAATAAATAAATCAAACTTTTCATTTTCAATATATTCTAAGGCTTCATTTCCATCTTCTGCTAAAGTTACTTCATAATTATTATCCAATAAACTGGTATAGATTAAGTCACTCAAAATGGCATCATCTTCTAATAATAGTATTTTCATTTTTTACCTTTGATTATTACTTGTGATTATATCTTTTTTCGGCAGAGAAAAATAGGTTTAGTTTTATGGTACTTGGATGTTTGAATAAGAGGGATTAGGTCTAATCTAGTGTATCGCACAACAGAGTAACAATACTCTGTTGCAAAATATTATTTTACGTAGAGTAAGTCTACTTTTTGTCTGCCATCATCATTTTTTTCTTTTTCATCATTTGAGCTTCCGTCATCATTTCATCTTTTTTCATCATATCTTTTTTCTTCATATCAGAATGCATCATGTCATCTTTTTTCATCATGTCTTTTTTCTTCATCATTTCAGATTTCATCATGTCATCTTTTTTCATCATGTCTTTTTTCTTCATCATTTCAGATTTCATCATGTCATCTTTTTTCATCATCTCGTCTTTTTTCATATCCGCAGCCATCAATGCACTACTTGCCATTAAGCTAAGTCCCAATACCAACGTTGTAATTTTTTTCATTTCTAATCCTTTTTTTTATAGTTTTATTAATTTTTTCTTTTGTAAAAACTTTGTACTAATTATTATCAGTATTACCAATAGATATCCCCATTGTTCAATAGACAATGACTTTTGTGCCATTACAAAGTGAATACTAACTAACACCGATACCAAATAAATGGAAACATGATATTTGTTATATTTTTTAAATAACTTCTTTGAAGAAGTGATTGCCATAAACAATAGCGCAAAGAAGGCAATCATTCCAAGATAAACAAAGGGTTTATCAAGGCTTTCTTCTAATACAAATTCCAAATCAAATTGTGCATCTAACACAAAAAAGACTAAAAAATGTAAAAAAGCATAAAAAAATGCATATAAACCAATCATTCTTCTGTATTTCATCAAATTAAACCATTTCTTGATTAAAGAAAGTGCGATAGTAAGAAAAACCAAAACAATCCCAACTGTACCCGTAAAGCTGTAGATATACTTTATAGGATCATTGACACCTAAAACCAGTACTTGAAATACCAGAATTAATAAGGGTAACAATAAAGCTAAAAAGATCAGTAGTCGTTTGTTCAAGTTATTCTCCTAAATGGTCAAAAAATCATATGTTTTTTGCCTTTTCTTTTTTGATAAGAGAAGTTTATATTATATTTGTTGGATTAATGTTGGAAATAAATTACAAAGCACTTATTTTAAAATATTAATGTTTCTCTTAGTCTATAAATATAGTTCAAAATTATTAGATAAATGTAATTTATTTAGAGTATTATTTATAAATGTCACTAAGATGTGTTATTCTAAATACTATTAGGAAATATCTTATGAGTACCCAAATGCAAAGAACAACTCTTAGACTTTTGTTTACTACAATTTTTCTACTAATTGTTATTATGATTGCGTGGCTCGCGCTTTCACAAATAAAAGATGAATCGAAAAAAAATATTCGTGAATCTTTATACGCAGTTAATCAAATTACAAAAGAAGCCATTGATATCTGGATTTCTCATAAAAAATATGACATTGTAGAGTTTGTGAACCATCATTCAATTGTTCCTTTAACCCAAAAATTACTGGCAAATAAAAAAACATCCAAAGAAATTATTAAGAGTACTGAACTTAAAAAGATTAGAAAACTTCTTCACAATAGTGCAGAAAGACACAAACATCAAGGTTTTTTTGTTATTACGCCTGATATGAAAAATATTGCAGCCATTGATGATAATGCGATTGGAAAAATAAATGTTATTTATAATCAACGACCAAAATATTTAGAGCGGGTATTTAGGGGAGAAACATTGTTTATTCCAACTATTCACACCTATAATTTAGCCATGAGTGCCCAATCAACAATATTCATTGCTGTGCCCCTTCAAAACCATTCAAAGAAGATTATAGCTGCACTAGTTTTTAGACTTGATCCAACAAATGAATTTACAAAAATCACACAACTTGGACAATTAGGCAATAGTGGTGAAACTTATGCGTTTGATGATAAAGGCTTGTTGTTAACCCAAAGTAGATTTGATAATCAGCTTAAAAAGATAGGACTCATTTCAGCCACTCAAAAAAGTATGTTAACTTTGCGTATTGCAGATCCAGGAGGAAATATGATTGAAGGATATATTCCCTCTATTCGTGTTGAAAAAAGACCTTTTACCTTTATGCTTCAAAATGCTTTATCAGGAGCTATCAACTTTAATATAGATGGATATCGTGATTATAGAGGAGTAGAGGTGGTGGGCGCTTGGGTTTGGGATAATAAACTGGGTTTTGGTCTTGCTACTGAAATTGATAAAAAAGAAGCTATGCAACTCTACTCGCATACAAAATCTACTATATTTATAGTTTTAATTTTAACAATTATATTATCCTTTGGACTACTTTTTTTACTTCTAAAGTTGGAACAAAAATCAAAAATAAAACTTAAGAATGCATATGAACAATTAGAAGATAAAGTTGAGCAAAGAACAAAAGAATTTAAAGAATCAGAAGAAAAATTTCGTACTATTTTTGAATCATCATCCGATGCACTTATTTTATTAAATAAAACAAGTTTTATAGATTGTAATGATGCTGCTTTGAGTATGTTTTTATGTGAAGATAAAGAAGATTTTTTTAATTCCCTACACTCACAATGGTCAGCAAAAGAACAAAGTGACTCAAAGATAAGTCATGAAGTTCAATTAAAGAAAAAGATGGCACAAGCATTTAGAAGAGGTGAGTTAGCTTATGAATGGAACTATGTCAGAACAAATGGAGATGTGTTCCCTGCAGAAGTACTACTCACTTCCTTTTATATGAATGAAAAAAAGGTATTGCAAGGAACAATTCGTGATATCAGTGAGCGTAAAAAAGCCCAATCAAAACTCATAGCTCTTAATGATGAGCTTGAACGGCTCTCATTCTTAGATGGATTAACAGGAATAGCCAACAGAAGAATGTTTGACACAACCTTTGAGCGAGAATGGAGTCACGCCCAAAGAAATAACAAACCCATCTCATTAATCTTAATTGACATTGATTTTTTTAAACAATATAACGATTATTATGGTCATATTAAAGGAGACACTTGTCTTAAAATTGTAGCTAAAACATTATCAGCTATTTTTAAACGTACAGTGGATTTACTTGCTCGTTACGGAGGGGAAGAGTTTGTCATCATCTTGCCAAATACAGAAATAAGACATGCTAAAATGTTGGCACAAAAATGTAGAAATAAAATCATTCAAGAAAAAATTTCTCATGTACCATCAACTATTCATGAATTTTTAACCATAAGCATAGGTGTTAACTCAGTTATTCCAACACCACTTATTGAGCCATCCTCCTTTATTGATACCACTGATAAACTTTTATATCAAGCTAAAAATAAAGGAAGAAATAGAGTAGAGAGCGAAATTCAATAAACTTTATTTATTTGTTATCTCTATACAACATATAAGGATTTCTCTGTGCTGTGGGCATGATATCTAAATACTGAATATTTACGTGTTTAGGTGTATTTAACACACTTAAAATCGTATCAGCTATATCTTGAGCACTAAGAGGAGTATATCCTTCATAGACTGCTTGCGTTTTCTCATCATCACCATCAAATCTTGTACTAGAAAAGTTTGTTTCAACTGCACCTGGAGATACTGTGGTAACTTTTACATTTGTTCCATATAAGTCAATATTCATTGATTCCCCAAGAGAATGAACAGCAGCTTTAGTTGCACAATATACATTTCCATTGGGATATGCTATTCGCCCAGCAACTGAGCCAATATTAATAACATGTGCAGTTTCTAAGGCTCTCATTTGAGGAATCACTGCTCGACTGACATACAATAAACCTTTTACATTGGTATCAATCATATCTTCCCACTGTTCAATATCACCTTCATCAACTTTATCAAGTCCCAAAGCCAAACCTGCATTGTTGATAAGGATATCAACAGTATGGTTTTCAAGAATACTTGCCATTTTGCTTTTTACTTTATCTTTATATCTCACATCTACTTGTGAGACTTCGACATTTACATTATTATCATTCATTATTTCATTTTTTAGTTCATCAAGTTTATCTATATTTCTTCCAACTAGAATCAAATTTGTATTCATAGCGGCTAATGTAATGGCAACTTGTTTACCAATACCAGAAGTTGCTCCTGTAATTAAAGCTGTTTTATTTTCTATATAATTCATTATTTTTCCTTTTTGCTTTGCCCTATTTTAGAAGTGAAGAGTATATCCAAATTGATTTAGGTACACAATCCAATTATTGCTGTTTTCTATGATATTTTTATGACTTAATTTTTTGGCCTATAGGTTGTGAATAAAACAACTCATAATCAACTACAAACTTGTACTTTGATTGAGCTTTTAATTTAATAGTGTAAGTATAACTATTAAGTCCTTCTTTTTTAAAAGTACAATTGTTTGCACACGTATTACTTGCATCAATATTTTTTATATTATTAGAATAAACCTTCTCCGTAATTTCTACTAATCTTGCTTTGTCGGTTTTGTTTTCAATGAGTCTACTATATTTAGTGCGTACAGACTCTCTTGTTTTTTTATTGAAAAGTTGGGTCACATCTTGTGTGATGTCAAAAAACTTTCCTATGTGTAAAGATATCTCTTCATTTTTAGAAGTATGTTTGATTCTATCTTCACCTATAAAATGAGAAATACCTTCATCTTTTTTGTATACACGAACAGTTCCAGCAGGAAGGGCAAGTCCAAGTCCTGCTTCTTTTGTATTATTTAGCTCAAGTTTATGATTAAAGTTTTGTGCTTTTATTTTTGAGAATCGATGAAAGTAAATGCCATTGTTACTCGTAGCTTTTGACTGGACTTTTAAAGCACTTTTATTTATAAAATTTATTTGTTTCTTTTCATTATTATTGATAGTTTCTTTAAAAGGTATTGTGTATAAATGATATCCTGAAAATGATTTTTGAGCAACTTTAGGTGAGCTAGCCATGGTATCCATTGAAGCCATTTCATAGCGTTGCGTTCCTTTTCGTACCATAGGTCTGTTAGTTTTAACGTCCCCTGCAATTACATATATATTGGCATTGTTGTAAACAGTACCTGAATTATTTTGTATGCTAATCCATCCATTTAAAGAATTTGTTCCATCAAGATTAAGGATATAGTCACTTTTCCATGAAATATTTCGTGTAAGATAATTTAACTTAATTTTTTGCTCCCCTTTTTTAGAAGTCGTTTTCCACACCAAACTTGGTTTGGTAATCAAGTCACTAGGAAGTTTAGAAAAGATAATATCTGTGGCTTTTATACCTGAGATTATTTCTTGATTTTTTTGTAATAAAATTGGATTTAGAGATAATAAAATTGCATTTTCTCTTTTATACGTATACTCGTCTGTATAGTCTTTATAGATAATTTCTTGGTTAATATGTTTTTCTAAAAGTTTATTCAAAGATAAAATATCATAATGATAATTCTGAGAATAAAGAGTGGTCGGTTTTGAGAAATATGGAATTATAGATTCAAAGATAACGGAGGAAGGAATTCCTTCATAAATTAGCTTTTGAGTACCGTCATTTTTTATATTTAAAGATCTCTCTTCATTAATCATTGCTAGGTTATTGTTATAAATTGTTAAAGAAAGGTTTTCACTTTTTTGTATTTTTGTTGTTTCTTGTGAAAATAGAGTGGAAGCCAGAAATACACTTAATAGTATTTTTTTCATAAAAGTCCCTTTTATTTTGGTAATATTTTTTGTCTAAAAGTATAGCTAAAATAATATATTGTTGTAAAAAGGTAAAAGGAATTTTAGGTTTCATAATAAATGAAAAGGAGAAAACTTTTCTCCTTTTTATTTATTAATTTAAATATCAGGGAAGTTATTAATCATTTCATCATAGCTTCTATTAGTATTAAGTGCATGTACTATTGATTCATGTGGTTGTGCATACAAATCTGGTAAGTCGTATTCGTTTTCACCTAGTTCAAAAGCAAGTTTTTCTACAGGAGGTATAAACTGCGCGTCCACACCTTTTTTATTACCTCTAGCATCCACTTTGAACCATCCGAAGTCTTTTAAATAAATGGCATTTAATCCATGAAGACAGTAAATGTCTTTTTTGTACTCAGAGCAACTAAGTCGTTGATAACATAAAGCCGTAGGTATTTTGTTTGCACGAAGTAGTGCTGCTAAGAGAAGACTTTTAGCGTAACACCAACCCGTTTTATATTTTAATACTTCACTTGCAGTTCTAGTGGTGTCTTTTTTATAATCACCTGAGTGAAGGATTTCATCTCGGACATAAAGAAAACACTTACGTGCTATCTCTACATCCGTAGTACAGGAGTTTGCTAAGTCTTTTGCTAAAGTTTGTATCTCTTGATTTGAGTAATCAATATGAGTACTTTCTTCTAAAAACTTTTCCATATTCTATATCCTTAATACTGTTTCTTATTATTGACCACTTGCCAATAACACACCCAAGAAAGGAATAATAAACACAAATAATAATTCCATTCGAATAACCATTATAATTGATTTTGGCATTACAATAACTTCTTCTTTTGACTTTCTATTTTTAAGAAAAAATCTTGTTGGGTATAAAGAGATTAAAAATACCAGAACAAAAAGTGTTAATTTTAAATGTAATATCCAGTTTGTTGAATAAAAGTCTGCAGGCTTTCCAACCCATAACCAAAGTGCTAGTCCCGAGATTAAAACCATCACTGCACTGATTCCAAAAACCATGTCTGTAATCACAAGTTTTCGAAATTGCTCCATTCGTACTTCTTTTGATATCAAAAGATGTGACCCTACAAGAGAAGCTGTTAATCCCATTATTCCAATAAAATGGATATATCTTACTACTAAATCTGTCATGTATTTTCCTGTTTTTTATTTGTATATTTAATGTTAAAGATAGCAAACATTCTCTTGTTAGTCCTTTAAATACCTATTAATTAGATGTTCTTTAAAGTATTTTGGATTTAACGACTCACCTGTTGCATTTTTTATTAAATCATTGGTTGGGTGAAAACTTGCTTCCTGCCAAATATTTTCTTTTAACCAAGTAAATACTTGTGAAAAATCACCTTTTGCAATACTTTCATTTACATCGGGAAACTTTTGTTTTACTGTGTTAAACTGCTGTGCAGCATACATAGCTCCCAGAGTATAAGAAGGAAAATACCCAATAAGACCTTCTGTCCAGTGGACGTCTTGCATCACACCATCTTTATAATTTCCTTTGGTATTTATCCCCAAGTAGCTTTGCATCTTCTCATCCCAAACCTCTGGAATATCTTTTGCTTCAATCTCACCATTGATAAGTGCTTTTTCTATTTCATATCTTAACATCACATGTGCAGGATAAGTAACCTCATCAGCATCAACTCGAATGTAATCAGGTTTTACATGATTATAGATTTTACATAAATTATCAATACTAAAAGATTCTGTGTTTCCAAAGGATTCAAGAATATAACTGTGAATTGATTCTAAAAAAGGCCGTCCTCGTCCCATTTGCATTTCAAAAAATAGACTTTGACTTTCGTGAATTCCCATTGACCTTGCATTTCCCACTGGTAGACTGATGTAAGATAAAGGTAAGTTTTGTTCATATCTGGCATGTCCTGTTTCATGAACAGTTCCCATTAATGATTGAATAAAATCATTTTCATCATATCTTGTTGTGATTCTTACATCTTCTGGAACTCCGCCACAAAAAGGATGAGAACTAATATCTATTCTTCCTCGAGTAAAATCAAAACCAAGATGATTCATCACTTTTAAACCCAACTCTTTTTGTTTTTCGATTTCAAAAGGACCAACAGGTTTCATAAATGTCTGTTTTTTTTGTTTCTCAACCACATCACTTATAAGTTTAGGAAGCCATGATTTTAAATCAGAAAAAATACTATCCAAAGTTTCAGAGTTCATTCCCGGTTCATATAAATCTAATAGTGAATCATAAGGAGTTAGTCCTGTGTGCGAAGCCCTTATATTTGCTTCTTCACGGGTTAGTTTAATCACCTCTTCTAGATTGGGCAAAAAACCTTTCCAGTCGTTATTTTTTCGCTGTTCTCTCCAAGCATGTCCGCATTTTGAACCAGCGAGAGATTTTGCTTTTACAAGTTTTGAGGGTAATATTGTTTGTAAGTCATAACTACGTTTTAGTTCAAATAATGAAGCTTTTTCTTTACTGTTGAGTTCTTCATCATTTGCAAGTTCTAATAAATCTGCTATTTTGGCGCTTGTAGATTCTTCATGTATAAGTACACCCAATTGTGCTAAGGCTTTTGATCTTGCATCATTACTTCCACTTGGCATCATAGCTTCTTGATCCCAATAAGCAATTGCACTTAAATGGTTTAGGTTGTGTATTTTTTCATTTATTTCTAGTAATTCGTTATATGCTTTCATACTTACTCCTCTTATTCGTTAGTATCAATAATATTATTTTGTATTAGAAGCATTTTTATCACGCTTCCAACAGAACGGTATTCGCTTTTAGCATAGACTTCTAATTGTGTCTTTTGACTTGGAGTTAGCGCTATTGTTAAAGAAGCATTTGATTGTTCTTTTTTTGTAGTACTTCCTGCGGGACGCCCTGCTTTTTTCTTTTGTAAATCTTTATGGGTAAAATTGTCTTTTTGTTCTAAGTTTGTAATTTTATCAAATTTTGCTTTTGCCATAACTTTTCCTTTTATAAATACTCATCCACTTTTGAGACAAATCCTTGCATAACGTTTGATATCTTTTTATAGGTATGTTTTCTCAAACCTGAGCTTTGAGCAAATTTTATGATACTCACCCCTTCATTTTCTACTGTTTGCAAAGCTCTTGTATGTGGTATGACAAAATACTCTATGTCATCGCTGGTATTTTCTTTTAAAAAATCAATTGACTCACTGACATCCTTTTCATTTAATACAGCATTGGCCACAAATAAAACAGGTACCTCAAGTTCTTTTACTCTTTTGTAACTTTTTAGCGTAGTTCCCAGAGAATTAATAGTTGGATTGAAAGGTATGATAATCAGATTTGTATTTTTTGAGATTTCATCTAAACGTAAATCATCAAAACCTCCAAAGTCATAAATCACATCGCCTTCTTTTATAGAAGGGACCTCTTCATTTAACTCAACCTTATAAACTATTTCATCACCTAGTGTATCACTTAACATTCCATAAGGATCTAATTCAATGATTGTTGTATCAAAATGTAAAGCCAATTGAGTAGCTATCATTGACTTCCCTACTCCACCTTTTTGATTATATATAATTATTTGCATTTATATACCTTGTAATATAATATTTTACAATATTTTACAATTGTTTATCTTATATTATATTTAATAAAATAGATTATAATTAAATCTATTTAAATATAATTATTTACAAGGTAATTAATATAAAGACCTTTTATGAATAAATCAACAAAAAAAGATTATTTTACTACAGTTATAAGTGTTTTTACTGGTTATAATAAATGTAAACATTTACATTTAAAAATAAGTTCGGTAACATATTTATTAGTATAATATATACTATCCATCAATTTATATTTAGAGGAAAATAACAAATGCTTTTTAAAAGTTTCAAGTCAATATTATTTATAATACTTATTGGGACAAATATTTTAAATGCTCAAAATGTATTGATTTATCCAAAAATAACACAAGATGACAAAAAAACAAACGAATATACAACTAAATTATTGAAGCTTGCGTTAGAACACTCTGGGTTTGATTATACATTAAAAGAAAATTCAACAAAGATGTTACAAAACAGATTTTTAGAAGAACTCAAACAAGATAAAGTAATTGATATTGCATGGTCCATGACATCTAAACAAAGAGAGGAAGATTTACAAGCAATATACATTCCCCTATATAAGGGTTTAATTGGCTTTAGATTACTACTTATAAACAAACAAGATAAATTGAAATTTCATAATATCAAGTCCATAAAAGAATTGAAAACACTTATTGCAGGACAAGGACATGACTGGCCAGATACACAAATTCTAGAAAGTAATGGAATTAAAGTTGTCACAGGGTCAAATTATCAAGGATTATTCAAAATGTTAACACGTAATCGTTTTGACTATTTTCCCCGCTCTATTCTCGAAATATGGGAGGAGTATGAAATACATAAAAATACTAACATAATAATTGAACCATCAATTCTAATTCAATACAAAACAGCTTCATATTTTTTTGTTCATAAAGAGAATAAAAAACTCGCACAAGCGTTAACAAATGGTTTGAAAAAAATTATTGAAAATGGATTGTTTGATAAGTTATTTTATGAATACTATCGTGACTTTATAGATAATGGCAACATTAGAAATAGAAAAGTTTTTACCCTAAGTAATCCACTGTTGACAAAAGAAACACCCGTAGATAACAAAGAACTCTGGATTAGCCAATAATATATAAGTTTCAAAATAAAGTATTTAACAAACTAATAATCACACTGAAAAATTTAATTTTCTAGAACTATGGAAAAGTCATATGTTTGTAAAGGTCAAGGCGAAGATACTATTTTAAGAAGGAGCATACTCCTAGTATGTGAGTTCTTAAAATAGTATCTTCAACGCAGAGATTTTAAACAGATGGTTTTTCAGATGG
>Ga0209826_1002383_pt1 | contig 12382 bp, 9 predicted proteins | sample GOMGulsemesocosm_5_FD_184637 | JGI IMG/M metagenome (GOLD analysis project Ga0209826, IMG submission 184637) | Methane-oxidizing microbial communities from mesocosms in the Gulf of Mexico - GOM15C Gulf of Mexico (SPAdes) (version 2) | ecosystem: Environmental > Aquatic > Marine > Cold seeps... | reverse complement strand
CCGTAGTTAAAACAATATCCAACACATTTACAAAATCTTTTTTTCTTTTGTCAAGTTGTTTGATCATATTTTTTGTCTCACTGACTGGTTTTAAATCATAAAGACGGATATATAAATCCAGCTCTAGCTCTAAATCAGAGAGAAGGTCTGAAACTTGGGTATTTATACCTGTAAATTGTTTCTTATAGTTTTCAAGTCTTTTTATATAAGATAATGCATTAATAATTCCAAAGGGATTGGTTATAGTTTCAAACTGCTCAATTACATGAGGTGTTATCAACTTACCAATAGGTGAGTCTTTATACTCATTGATTAATTCTAACTCATTTTCTTTAATTCTTATTTTATTATTTAGGTTATAAGATAATTCTTTATATTTTTCCCCTGCCCATTTAGAATATTTTTTGTATTTTGACCTATGAGTATCTAATTCTTTTGATATTTCTCTATAAGCTAAATAACTGTTGTATCTTTTAATTAAAATATTCTTTGACAAAGACTTTTGTACTTCTTGCATTTGGGAATTGATGGTGGTTAATTTTGCGAAGTCACCTGCAAGTCTGACAGCTTCCGGTTTCTTTTCTTCTGCTGCAAATAAAATTGTAGTAAACAGTAAACATAATATAGAAATTATTTTTTTCACTTTTGAAAACCTTTTAGTACTTTAATTACAACATCTTTTGAAATATCATCTCTTATTTCACAATCACCTATACTTTTTGGAACAATAAATTTAATTTTATTGTCCAGACTTTTTTTATCTAAGAAAAAATGCTCATAAAAGTCTTCAACATCTTTAATCTTATATTGAGTTGGAATGTCATACTTTTCTAACAAAACTGTTATTTTATTTGATTCTTCTTCACTTAATAGTCCAATTTCAACTGCTAATCTATTGGCCATTACCATACCTATACCAACAGCTTCTCCGTGTAAATAAGTATTGTAATTGGTCTCATTTTCAATTACATGACCAAAAGTATGTCCATAATTTAAAGCTGCCCGTAAGCCTCTTTCTCTTTCATCTTGAGAAACCACCCAAGCTTTTGTTTCAACTGATTTTTGAATAGCAATTTTTATATTTTCTTTTTCATTTAAATCATTAAGTTCTAACCATTCAAAAAAATCCTTGTTAAAAGTTGCCGCCATTTTAACAATTTCAGCAACTCCTGCACTAAATTCTCTCTTGGGTAATGTACTTAAAAAACTGGGATCAATATAGACCGTCTTGGGTTGCCAAAATGCACCAATTAAGTTTTTACCATATTTATTGTTTACCCCAGTTTTTCCTCCAACACTTGCATCAACTTGTGATAATAAGGTAGTTGGAACTTGAATAAAATCAATTCCTCTTTGATAAATCGAAGCTGCAAAACCTGTCATATCACCAATCACACCACCACCAAGTGCCACTAAAACTGACTTCCTATCCAGTCTTTGTTCAAAACAGTGATTTAAAATTAAATCAATGGTATCCATGTTTTTGTATTTCTCACCATCAGGTATAGTACAAACACTTAATTCTTTTGTATCAAGAGAGTCTCTTAAGTACTCTAGATGATAAGCACTTACAGTGGGGTTGGTTACGATGACGACTTTAGAGTCAATCGTTATTTTTTTTAGTTTATCAATAAGAATATTGTAGTCATTATTGTGGGGTAATTGTATAGTTACAGTCATGTTCTTCTATTTTCCAATTTAATTTAGGTATATCTCTTTATATTAACTAAATTATGCTAAAAAGTTATTTATCCCTTATTTGTTTTTAAGTAAAAATGATATAATTGTTTCAAATAACTTCATGAGGTAAATTTTGCAAAAAGAACAAAAGATAAAATCTAAGTACAAAAAATATGCAAACTTAGTCTTTTTACTTATATCAAGTGTAATTTTATACTTACTCTACATTTTATTCATAGGTCGAGAGTTTGGAATGATTGAAGAATATCAACCTCCTTCAAACATGGATGGATTCAAACAAAAAGCACAATCTTTTCAGCCCTCCGATGAAAGATCTCAAAGCCCAGGAAAGTTAAAATGGGGTAAAGATTTTGATTTTGCCAAAAGTGAAAAATAAAAAATCATTGATCTCAATAGCCATTAGTTTTTTTTATTCAGATCATTGATTGAACGAATTACATCTTTTTTAATATCAAATTCACTTACGTCAACATTTACATTGCTATCTATGAAAACCTCTGAAAAGTCTTGCCTTAATGATATGTTGTCACTTATGGTTCTGCTTAGTATCACAAAATCATCACCATGTACTCTAAATACTAAGGAGTTTTCACAATTATTTAATATAAATTTACTAAAATTCATCAAAAGAATATTGCCATTATCCCAACCGTGTTTTTGATTGTAATTATTGAAATTTCTTAGTTCCAGCAAGACCAAGTGACTATATTCGTCATTTAATGAACTTCCCAGAATTAATTCCAAATAACTTTCACTATGAGATAAGGTTACTTGATCTTTGTAATAATAAGAGAATCTTTCTTTTTCAATTTCAGTTTTGGGTAGTTGGTTTGCATGAATATCAATAACAGTTACTTTCAAGATCTCCACAGCAATATTAACAATTTTTGTATCAAAAGTACTTCCTGCTAAATCCTTAAGCATCTCAATTGCTTGATATTTATCTTTCCTTCCCTTATAGATTCTATTTGTTGTCATGGCATCAAATGTATCACTAATAGCTACAATTGTCCCAACAACAGGAATTTCTTCCCCTTTTAGTCCTCTGGGATACCCTGAACCGTCAACTCTTTCATGATGACAACTTACATCAAATGCAAGTTTATTTACTCCAGGTATTTTTTTTAAAATGGCTTCACTAAACACCACATGGTTTTTCATAATTCCCATTTCATGTTTATTGAATTTCCCTGGTTTTAATAAAACAGAATCAGGAATTGCAATTTTTCCAATATCATGTAGAATAGTTGCTTTGTATATTTCAGTACAAAATTCCTCCTCATAACCGTACGCTTTTGCAATCAATTGAGCGTATTGAGCAACTCTTTTACTGTGTCCTCCCGTATATGAATCTCTTCGTTCAATCATATCTACTAAAGCCACTAAGGTATCATCATAATCACTAATCTTTTCCGCTTGTAAAAGTTCTAAACTTTTTGTCTTCTGTTTTACCAATTCTTCTAGGTTATTTCTATAATTTTCATTTTCATTAAACTTAATAATATTATTAACGATTTTATACAAAATATTATTCATTTGTTCGAAATTAATTGGTTTTATAATATAACCATCAATACCAATTAAAATCGATTCAATAAATCTTGTAGAATCAGAGTAAGCAGATATAATAATTATATTTTGTTCTGGATTTATTTTCTTAATTCTTGATGACATTTCTAAGCCTGTCATTTTTGGCATCTCAATATCGGTAACTACAATATCAAATGTGTTTTCTTTGTAAATTTCCAGTCCCTCAGACCCATCAGCTGCGCTTTGGACTGATTTAAAAAATTTCTTTAAATACAAACCAACACTTTCTCTTATTTGTTGGTCATCCTCAACATATAATACGTCTAAAGTAGAGGTTAAATCTCTGAGATTTTTAATATCAACCATGGACATAATCCTCCAGTTCTAAAGTTAGCTCTGCGGTGCATCCTTTATTTTTGTTAAATACATCCAAATGACCATTTAAGTGTTTTTCCACCAATAGTCTTGACATGTATAATCCCAAACCTGCACCATTAACTTCTTCTTTGGTACTAAAATAGGGATCAAATATTTCATCTATTATATTTTCAGGAATGCCTCCCGCTTCATCGATGACAGAGACAACAAGTCTTTGTTTACTTGATTTGCAGATTAAACTTAAATTTCTACTTAAATCATCCCTTTTGACATAAGCATCTATCGCATTATTGATTAAATGAACAATAATCTGCTCAACTTCATTTTTATAGGTATGAAGAGTAAAATCCTCATCAAACTCTTGGATAAAGGATATCTTACCAGTGACTATTCTATAGTCAACAATGGACAATACTTTTTTCAATAAGCCATCTAAACTTATATCTGATTTTTTTTCATTGGGCTTGTAGTGACTTAAAAAACCATCAATTTGATCTGAAAGTTTTTGCGATTTTTTTAAAATTAGACATGAAGTGCTTTTAATGCTATCTTTATTTATCTCTTCAAGTTCTATATCTAGAATCATATTGTTCATATTCATCACAATGTCATCTAAGGGCTGTCTCCATTGATGTGCAAGCATATTAATTATTTCAACATTTTGACAAAGCCGCTCTTGGTGTTGAAGTTGTTTGTCTTTTTTTCTAAGCTTGATAATACCTTCTGATACTTTTTGCTCAAGAATGATTTCATGATCTTTGATTTTTAATAATTCTTCATAGGAGCGAAGTGAGGAAACAACTGATGTGGTCAGTTTTGTTGCGGTTAATTCTGTTTTTTCTTTATAATCATTTATATCATAATCAATTATTATTTTTTGCTCAGGTGCATTTCCTGGTTGCCCCGTTCTAAGGATGATTCTAGTAGTATCGTTTTGCAAATCATCTCTGATAAACTTAGTTATTAGAAGACCAGCATTATCTGTTTCCATAACAATATCTAAAAAAATCAAAGAGAAGTCAATCCCTGAGCTCAATATTTCTTTGGTATCTTCAATATTATAAGTATCATACAGCTTAACTTTTCTATTTTTAAAGATAAAGTTTTTCAAGACAATATTTGTAATTGAGTGTACTTCTTCTTCATCATCAACTACTAAAATATTCCAATACCCATCAAATGCTTTTTCTTTTTTCTTTTTTGTAAAAATCATATTAATCACTCGTTTCAAACTTATTTAGTTTTATTTGTTTATTTGGTTTTTTAATTGTTATGGTAAAACAACATCCATCTTCTATGTTATCTACACTAATTCTGCCATCTAAATGTTTTTCAATAATCGTCTTTGACATATATAGACCCAACCCAGTTCCGATATTATCCCCTTTGGTTGTAAAATAAGGGTCAAAAATTTTGCTGATTACATCGCTTTTTATTCCACCTGCATTATCTTTAATACTAATGACCAAATTCTCCTCTAGTTCTATTGTGTTTACGTATAGTTTCCTATTGTTTTTCCTACTACTTATGAGTGCATCAACTGCGTTTTTTATTATGTTTATAAATACTTGTAATAATTTACCCTTAAAAGTCACAATATCACAGATACATGAGTACTCTTTATATATTTTCACATCAGCAGTGGACAAAATATGAGTAAGCATTGAAAAAGATTCTTCAATTAGCATATCAACTTGAGTGACTTCTTTTTTGGAATTTGGCTTAAAGAAGTTTCTAAAGTCGTCAATTGTCTTTGATAAATACTGTGTTTGGGTGATTATTTCTGTTGAGATATTTCTAAATTCAATTAAATTGGTATCATCCAAGTCAATATCCACAATCATATTATTTGCACCCATTGAGATAGCCGTGATGGGTTGTCTCCATTGATGTGCGATCATTCCAATCATTTCACCCATAGCAGCATGTTTTGATTGAGTAACCATTATATTTTCTAGCTGTTTTTGTTTGGTTAAATCTGTAGAATTACTCACAATTCCTCTTACTTGTGTATTATTGTACATGGGAGACACAACAGTATGAAAGAACTTTTCATTTTCTTGGAAGTCTTTTACCCACTTGGATTCTGAATAACAGGAATTATTTTTTATATATTTAAGTTTTGAGTCTAGGATTAAACTATTTTCATTTTTTCCAAATATTTCTTCGTCAGTTTTATATAGTAATTCACTCAAAGATTTTCCCGTAAAATACTCATATGCCTTGTTACATCCCAAATATCTGAATTGTTCATCTTTAAAAAATATCAAGTTTTCTATGCTGTTTATGACGTTATTATACAAATCCTTTAGTTTGCTAATATCTTCATTGACTTTTTCCATGTATGTAATATCAAGTAGTCTTAAGATGTATTTTTCTTCATTTAAATGATGTATTTTTGTACATATAACTAAAAAAGTGTATTTCATACCATTTTTTTCTATTAATACTTTCATTGATTTATTTTTATTTTCTAATAAATATTCTAAAAAATAGGTGTCTTCGTACATGTTTTTAGAGATATAGCCATCTTTTTCTATAAACAAACTATCTATGTCCACATAGTTTTCAAAAAAACTAGAAATACTATTCACATTAAAAAAATGAAGAAACTTAATATTAACGTGATCTAATTGATTTTCCTTATAAATTAAAAGTAAATAAGGTGCCGTTTCAATTAATTCACTTAACAAAATTTTATTTTCAATCATTTCTCTATTGTTTTTAATTTGTGCACTGATATCCTGAATATTCAAACAGATTAACTTTTTACCATTTTCATCATTAATTAAGTGGGCCACATAAGCTATGGATATTTTGTCACCATTAAATGATAATAAAATAACATCGTCTTGATAAAAAAACTTTAGTTTTAATTGAATATACATATTTTCTTGATAATTCTTTACTTTACTGTTAGGATGGAATAAGTCTACAAATTTCTTTTCAAATAAGTCATCTTCATGAAAATTAAATTTATCCAAAAACGTTTCATTGCAATCCAAAATCTTATTGGTCTCCATATCCAATAGGAGATGCATAATAAGGTTATTATTGAAGAATTCTTTATAGATGTTATTTCGCATATTACTCCTATCAAATTTTACTTATTCAGCTTCATTTCTACTCGTATTTTCACTTGTTTCAATCTTACTTATTGCTTTTAACAATGCATTTTGAATTAACTCGAAATCTACAGGTTTAGGTACAAAATCAACTATGCCCAAATGGATTGACTCAAGTAAGGTTTCTGAATTTGAATGGGCAGAAGTAATAATAATTGGAATACTATTATTTATAATTTTAATGGCTTTTATCATTTCATGACCATCCATTACGGGCATATTTAAATCAGTTATGATAATATCTGGTTTGTTAAGTTCATACATTTCGATACCCTTTTCACCATTTTGTGCTTGAAAAACACAGGTGAAAATTTTTTCTAAAAACCTACATATTTGTTTTCTGATTGGCTCACTGTCTTCAACTACTAGCACACTAATCCCTTGTGCTTCCTTTTTAAGTTTTTGTATATTTAACATATTGGTCTTCTCCATTAGTTAACACTTCAATATTTTTGGTTTTTCTTACTAGAATTTTTACACCAACAAGTATGTTATTCTTCATATTAACCTCAGTTTTTAGGCAGTTCAATTTGAATATTGGCACATGTATATGTCTTATTTTTAAATTCAAATTCTTCATTGAAAGCAAGTATTGTTCCGTTCATATTACTTGTGATAATTTTATATACAGTATATAAACCTAATCCTACTCCCACACTTTTATGTTTTGTTGTTATATAAGGTTCAAATATAGATTCCAAAATATTTTCTTTGAATCCGCCACCTGTGTCTTTTATATTTAGAATAATGTTTTTGTTGTGAGTTAGAACTTCAATGATAATAGCTCTGCCTTCACTCTGTATCGTATTAAGAGCATCAATGCTATTATTAAAAATACTAATTAAAGCCTGAAGGAATTCATTGGGAAAACTATTTATTTTTATTTCAGAATCAAACTTATTTATAATTTTTATATTATTACTTGAGATAACTCCAGACTGAATACTCAAACATTCTTTAATTTTGTCTATAAGGTCAAACTCTGTTGTTACTCTATCTTCAGTAATATGACTTTTAAAACTTTCCATAGTTTGAGAAAGGTATTGAACAGATTGTGTGATATTATTTACTTTATCCGAAAAAAAATCATCGTCAAGATTATCATCTTCTAGTTTAAACTGAATATTAAAGTTTGCAGCAGAAATAGCAGCCAATGGCTGTCTCCATTGGTGTGCAATATTACCTAGTAATTCACCCATTGACACCATTTTATCTTGTTCCGTTTCAATTTTATTCATTCTTTCTTTATTAACCTGAATTGTTATATTAATTGAAGCATCATTTATTTTATTCTCTAACTCAAGCATGTCAACAGGTTTTAATAAAAAGGTATTAACACCTATTGTGATGGCATCTTGAAAAAACTCTGTTTCAGTATGTGCAGTTGTTACAATAATGGGTATTAAGTTATCAAGTGTTCTGATTTTCCGTGACATCTCAAGTCCATCCATAATTGGCATTTTAATATCCGTTACTATTAAATCTGGTTTATGTTTTACATATAAATCAAAACCCTCTTGTCCATTTATTGCAACAAGTAAATTCTTAACTTTTCTCTTTAAGTACCGCTCATATACATTTCTAATATTTTCATCATCTTCTACATATAATAATTGTATGTCTTTTGCTTGTTTAGTGCCCATAAGTTACCCAATCATGTGTGTAATTAAAACTTGTGTTCAAGTGTAAAAAGTCATTTATTTAATTTACCTTTAATAAGAGTTTACTTTAAAAATGTGGCAAAATTGTGGTAAAGGAAGTGTTTAGATTTGTCAAATCAATTTATGTATATTATTAGTTAGAACAAAACAATTCTACTCTGAATCAAGTAGAATTGTTTTAAATGATTTATGCATATTATTTAAAATTCTATTTGTATATTTGCACCTGTGTATTTTCTATTTTTATGTTCAAATTCACTATTGGTTGCATACATATTTCCATTCATATTGTGTTTGATAATACGATAGGCAAGATACAATCCCAATCCACTACCCAGTGATTTGTTTTTTGTTGTAGTATATGGCTCAAACAGATTGTTGATTACTTCATCACTAATTCCCTCTCCTGAGTCTTTAATATTAATAATAATTTTGTCATCAAGATGTTTTGCAGTCATGTATACAATTTTTACAGAAGAGTTCTCAACAGCATCAATACTATTATTTACTACATTTATCATTGCTTGTACAAATTCTTCAGGAAAACCTTTTGAGTTTAGATTCTCTTCAAATTCCGTTACTAATTTTATATTTTTACTCAATATAATTTCAGATACAATATTTAGACATTTATTTAAGTTTTCAGATACATTAAAATCAACAGCCTTTTTATCATTGTTCACAAAGTGTTTGAAACTATCAATAGTAGTTGATAAATATTGTACGCAATTATCAATACTGTCAATTTTGTGTCCAAACTTATTTTTGTCATAAACACCAGACTTAATATCTAAGTTCATATTGATGGTTGCAGCAGAAATTGCGGCCAATGGCTGTCTCCATTGATGTGCAATATTTTCCAATAGTTCAGTCACAGCAATCATTCTGTTTTGATTACTTTCTATTTTCTCTTCTTTTTGAGCTTTTATTTTGAGAACGATATCTTCTGAGGTAATCTTGATTGTATTGTAAAGATGTGTCATATCCACAGGTTTTAATAAAAACATATTCACACCAATATTAATTGCTTCTTGAAAAAAGTGAGTATCTGAGTGTGCGGAGGTAATAATTATTGGAATTTCGCTGTTTTCATCTCTTATAATACTACTCATTTCTAGACCACTCATAATTGGCATATTAATATCAGTTACCACTAAATCTGGCTTGTGTTCTAAATACATTTCATAACCTTCTTGCCCGTTAACAGCAAGAAGTACGTTTTTAATTTTACGTTTTAGATATCGTCCAAATACGTTTCTAATGTTTTCATCATCTTCTACATATAACAGCGATATATTTTCAAGTAATCGATTATCCATGTTATTCCTTTTATGAAATTATTATATACTTTAGTGTTTGTTTAATTTAATAGTAAACATTGCCCCATCAATAGTATTTTCTACGGTTAACTCACCATGCATATTATCTTTAATGATCATCTGAGACATATACAAGCCCATGCCTGTCCCTTTTCCTTGCTCTTTAGTTGTAAAATAAGGTTCAAAAACTTTTCCTATAACATCTTTAGAAATGCCACCAGCATTGTCTTTAATGTTTATAACGACAAGGTCTAATTCATCAATGATTTCAATATTAATTTTTGCATTTTTTATTTTTTTTTCCACAAATTCATCTTTTGCATTATTGACAATATTTAAGATCACTTGTTGAAACTCAATTTCAAAGCCAAGAATAATAAATTCTTTTGATGTGCTAAGTTCAAAATTAATATTATTGTCTTTCAGTTGTGCACTCATGAGGCTCATTGTGGCTTTTATTGCCAAAACAATATCAAAATCTTTTTTTATTTTATCTATTCTAAAAAAATCCCTAAAATCATCAATCGTATTGGACATAAAATGAATAAATGACATATTTTCTTCTATGAAGCCATCAATATACTTTTCATTTATCATATTATCATCATGATCTAATTTAAGCATTTGAATACTACCAGAAAGGGCACTTAATGGTTGTCTCCACTGATGAGCAATGGCCCCAACCATTTCGCCCATAGCTACAAGTTTATTTTGTTGAGAAATAACTTGATCCTTTTTTCTATTTTCAATAATTGCAGTATTTACTTTTAATTCTAGAGTTTCATTAAAATTCTCAACTTCTTTTTTCGCACTTATATCTTCTAAAATAATATCATATCCTGTAATCAACTTATTGGAGTTTTGATGTACCAAAATTGTCTCTCTAGCCCAAAAAGAAGAACCATCTTTTTTCTTATTTTGTATTTCATAAGTACAAGTCTCTAAATTTTTTAATTGTTTTTTAAATTTAGAGAAACTGTATTCTTGGTTTTCATTAAAATAAATACCTTTACAGTCAACTCCAAGTAGTTCATTGGCATCGTAACCTGTAATGCGATGTAGCGCTTTGGAGGTATAAGATATACGTCCATTTTTATCCACTTTATATGCAATAACATTTTCATCAAACATTGAGAGGATTGCTAAATATTTTGAATTTGACTTATTTAACTTATTGGTAAGTTTTAAAAGCTGATTTTTGTTTTTATTGGTCAAATAATATTTATATGAAATGAAAAATAAAATCAATAAAAATCCAATGATATACTTCCATAAAAAATTCAAATCAACTTTCTGATCTACTTTTACAGAAATCCACTTATTTAAAATGCTCTGAATTGACTCAGGTGGAACAATACTAGTGGCTTTATTTATAATTGAATACAGTAGTTCATCATCGTTCCTAACTCCAATACCAAGTTCCCATTTATCGTCAAATTTTCCTGCAATTTTTAAAGTATCCAAAAAACCTCTTTGGATTTGATATCCAAGCACAGGTAATGTATCAATATGTCCAAAAACAACATCACTCTCAACAAGTTTTAGCCCATTGGTAATATTTGAAACTTCAACTAAGTTAATATTTGGAAATTTATTTTTGAGTATTTCAATAAAAGCGTATCCTTTAACAATACTAAGCTTTTCATCCTTTATAGTACTGATATCTGCAACAAAACTTTTATTGTGTTTCGTTGCTACTACGAGAGGAAAGGCAAAGTATGGTTTTGTGAAGTTTAAGTAAGATCGTCTATTTGGTGTGTCTACAACCAGTGAAAAAATATCACAGATTCGTTCTTGTCCAAACTGCAAGGACTGTGCCCATGAATTGGTTTTAACAACTTTAATAGGAATATCAATTAACTTTTCAATTAATTTAAAATAATCAGCACTCATACCAATATGTTTGTTATTTAAAAATGCTTCATAAGGCAGCCAATCTGGATCTATACACATACTAATATGTGTTTTATTCAGTAAGTATTCTTTTTCTTTTTTAGATAGATTTAGCTTTAAAGAACTATTCTCTTCTTGACCTTCCTTTTTTCCATAAATAAATTTATCAAGATTGTAATATTTACTGTTTAGACCCAATTGAACAAAATTATTGGCAATATTTTTTATAACCAGTTCGTCAATATATCCGATATCAAATACATCGGGCATTATGAGTTTTTCAATCTCTCTTGCTTCAAAAAGAAGTGCCTCTTTTGATTTACTTTTACTGTATTTCTCATAAATAAGTTCAACTGTTTCTCTCTTGTGCTTCAGGGCATATTCCCAGCCTTTTAAAGTAGCGATTTTAAATTTTTTGACTCTTTGGGGATTTGTTTGAAGTTCATCTAATGAAGTGAATAAATTCCCTCCATACATAAATATTCCATAATTTACAGGATCCAAAACATTGTATTTTATATTTCTTTGGTTTAATTCATATAATTCATTTGATACATAAGCTGTCATTACATCTACATCTTTGTTTATAAAAGACTCCACATTAAAAGTATGTGGTACCACATCTAAACTACCAATTTTTATATTAAATTTATTGATTAAAACACCCAAACTACTTGATTGTAATTCCCCATGTCCTGCCATAATTGTTTTACCCCTTAGTTCACTGGGGGATTTAATATTTCTTCTTGTTACAAAAACCAAAGCTGATTTTTTG
>Ga0209826_1002380_pt1 | contig 12392 bp, 11 predicted proteins | sample GOMGulsemesocosm_5_FD_184637 | JGI IMG/M metagenome (GOLD analysis project Ga0209826, IMG submission 184637) | Methane-oxidizing microbial communities from mesocosms in the Gulf of Mexico - GOM15C Gulf of Mexico (SPAdes) (version 2) | ecosystem: Environmental > Aquatic > Marine > Cold seeps... | reverse complement strand
GTTCCAATTCGCGAGCTTATGGGGGAGCAGGTTGCAATGTGGGCAGAACTCCTTCTCGCCTCCCCTATCGTTTTATGGGCTGGCGCCCCCTTTTTCAAACGCGGGTGGGGGTCCATTGTAAATAAAAGCCCCAATATGTGGACACTGATCGCAATCGGAGTTGGCGCAGCTTATATCTACAGTTTTACGGCCACAGTCTTCCCACAAATTTTTCCAGCTACCTTTACTGCTATTGAGGGATCCCTACCTATTTATTTTGAATCAGCAGCCGTAATTGTTGTTTTGATCTTCCTGGGCCAATTGATGGAGCTAAAAGCCAGAGAACGTACTGGAGATGCCATAAAATCTCTCATGGATCTCGCACCGAAGACGGCAAGGCGTATTAATGCCGCAGGGATCGAACGAGATGTACCGGCTGAGAACATTCTTCCCGGTGATCATTTAAGAATTCGCCCCGGTGAAAATTTGCCCGTTGACGGAACTGTATTAGAAGGCTCTTCATCTGTAGATGAAAGCATGCTCTCCGGTGAAGCTATGCCTGTCACCAAATCTATTGGTGATGACGTGGTCGGTGGCACGACAAATATAAGCGGGTCTTTTATTATGGAGGCCCACAAAGTCGGTAGTGAGACGATCCTTTCAGGTATCGTAGAGATGGTAGCGTCTGCGCAACGTTCCCGCGCACCTATTCAAGGCCTTGCAGATAAGGTTGCCGGGTATTTTGTTCCAATTGTTGTTTTTGCAGCTCTTATGTCATTTGGCGTTTGGTCCTTCATTGGCCCAGATCCAAAGTTGGTATTCGCCTTAATTTCTGCAATTTCCGTTTTAATTATTGCCTGCCCCTGCGCGTTGGGTCTCGCCACTCCAATGTCAATTATGACAGCAACAGGCAGGGGTGCGCGCGCCGGTGTTCTTGTTCAAAATGCAGAAGCATTAGAGAGACTGTCGGAAATCGATATATTGGTCGTCGACAAGACTGGCACCCTTACAGTCGGTAAACCAACATTAAATCACGTAATTCCATTAGGTGATTTTGCTGAAAAAAACCTTCTGTCACTTGCTGCAGGACTGGAAGCAGGTTCAGAACATCCTTTGGGACAGGCGATCATCGCTGGTGCAAAGAAAGTCAATCTAACTGCCGAAACTGTCACTGATTTTCAATCGCAACCTGGGAAAGGCGTTACCGCTACTTGGAAAGATCAGCCGGTGATGATTGGAAACGCACAATTTTTGACCACCAATTCTGTTGATATCGAGCTTTCAGAAAAACAAGCAGCAAAACTCAGTGACGCAGGAGAGACTGTTCTGTACTTGAGCGTTAGCAACACCCTTGCCGGTATCATTTCAGTAAGTGATTCAATTAAAGAAAACGCACATAAAGTAATTGATGAACTTCACGCGAAGGGCGTTAAAATTATTATGGCGACTGGTGACGCGGAAGGCCCAGCCCGATCTGTTGCCCAAAGCCTGAACATTGACGAATATTACGCAGGAACGTTACCCGAAAATAAACAAAGCTTGATCGAACGGCTACAAACAGAAGGTAATATTGTTGCCATGGCCGGTGATGGTGTGAATGATGCTCCGGCTTTGGCACAAGCAGATGTAGGGATTGCGATGGGAACGGGCGCAGATGTATCCCTTGAAAGCGCTGGAATCACACTCTTAAAAGGAGATATCTCCGCGATTTTACGCGCCTATAGCTTATCCCGTTCAACACTCCGCAACATTAAACAAAATCTGGTATTTGCATTTGGCTATAATGCTGTTTGTGTCCCCATTGCCGCCGGTATTTTATACCCTTTCACAGGCACTTTGTTATCCCCGATGATTGCCGCTGCTGCTATGAGCCTGTCTTCTGTCTCCGTTATCTCCAATGCCTTAAGACTTCGCTCAGTTAAACTTGATTAGGGAGTAGATCATGAACATTGGATTTGCATCAAAAAAATCAGGATTGCCTTCAAAGACTATTCGTTACTATGAAGACATTGATCTGATTAAACCGGCTCGCGCCGCAAATGGATATCGTAATTATTCCGAGCAGGACGTCCATTCTTTAACCTTCCTTCATCGCGCAAGAGATCTAGGTTTCTCGGTAGAAGAATGTCGCCTTTTGCTTTCCCTTTATAACGATAAGAATAGATCCAGTTCGGAAGTAAAAAGTCTTGCTCTGCATAAAGTGGCGACAATTGAAAAAAAGATTACAGAGCTTACCTCGATGAAGGAAATGCTCACTCGCCTTGCCACTGATTGCCAAGGCGACAATCGCCCTGATTGTCCTATTCTTGACGAATTAGCAGGAGAAATCCTCGTCCCCTAGAAAGAAGTTCTCTATAAAGCGTCATGAAAAATAAGACCCAATACAAATCGGCTTCCCGATTTTACTTTGCTAACCCCATGACGCACTTTCACCTTATAAAATCCTTTTGCGCCCTCGCAAGGTCTCTCCCTCACAGCAAACGCGATCGCTTCCCCCTTCTTCATGGAAACAACATCAACGACCGACTGCATTCTGGGTCGTTGATGCGTTAATACAAACTCGCCCCCTGTAAAATCCTTCTCTGGCTCACTAAGGCAGATCGCAATTTGTATAGGGAACACCTCTTCTCCATAGATATCCTGGTGAAGATAATTAAAATCCCCTTCACCATATTTGAGCAAAAGTGGCGTCGGTCTTATCTGATCTTTCTCACGACATATACTCAAGTACCGCGCTAATGTGTCAGGATATAAAACTTCCGCTCTCATCCTCTGAGCCCACTTATTCGCAATTGGCGCTAATCCTTCATAGAAAGTGCGCCTCATTGTCTCAATTTGTAGAGGAAGAGGATAAGAGAAATACTGGTACTCCCCTTTGCCGAAATTATGGCGAGACATAACCACTTTACTTCTGAAATTTTCGCTGCTGGAATATAAAGCTATCAACTCATCTGATTGGTCATTTGAGAGAATTTTACCGAAAGAAGCGAAACCTGATTTCTGCAGATTGTCTTCTATTTTCACCCAGTCAATTTTTTTGATGTCACCTACGGCACTGATCATCGAACGGCACTCCCAATTGGATACGGCCAATAATAGCAATATTGGAAAAAAGAAAATTCCTGAAAGCCGTGTTTAAATTATTCACCTTGTCGGCCGTCCCCTTTTCCGATACATGCGATGTAATTAGGGGCAGTAAGCCCACATTATGAGCGAATTATATGATGTCTAAACTATCCCCCCATATGTACGGAACCCTTCTCACAGTTTTGGGTGTCCTTGTTCTCACTCCCGATGGGTTGTTAGTGCGTTTACTAGACACTGATGCTTGGACAATCCTGTTTTGGAGGGGCATTTTCTTTTCTATTGGAATTTTAGGCTTTTACTTCGTTCGGCATCAAATAAATACATTTAACATTGTACGCCGAATGGGTTTTCGAGGAATTCAGGCTGCCTTCTTTTTCTCCGGTAGCACTATTTTCTTTGTTCACGCAATTCAGAATACAAGCGTCGCAAATGTCTTAGTAATCATTGCAACAGCGCCTTTGTTCTCTGCATTAATTTCCAGGGTTTTCTTGAAAGAAAGTGTTTCAAATTCCACTTGGATTGCTATTTTGATAAGCTGCGGAGGAATTGGAATCTTATTCTACGGAAGCCTGACAGGTGGGAATCGTCTAGGAGATTTATACGCTTTTGGCTCCGCGATCTCAATCGCCAGTCAAATAACGACAGTTCGACTTTCTAAACATATAGATATGGTTCCCTCTCTTGGTATAAGTGGGATAATTATCGCTTTGTTCGCCCTGCCATTGGCCAATCCTTTAGGCGTATCGAGCAGTGACTTTTCCATTCTCTTGCTTTTAGGTCTCATTATTTTACCTATTGCATTCGGCCTAATTACAGTGGGTCCACGCTATATATCTGCGACAGAAGTCAGCTTAATTATGCTTCTAGAAACTTTTCTGGGACCGATATGGGTTTGGCTGGTCATTGGCGAAGCCGCTGAGACGGAGACGCTGATCGGCGGTGCCCTTGTCTTGGTGACACTCATAATCCATACTTTGTACAACGCGAGATTACGATCTCGTCAAGCAGTAAGCTGAGGCCAAACCTAGTGCTATCTTTTCGCGGCAAAAATGCGAATGCAGATTACTAGATAGGGCAAAGCAGGCCAGCATCTCTTGGGAAGAAAACTTGATCTATTCTTCCCTAAAATGGAAATAAATCATCCACTAACGAGAGCTAAATAGTATTTACTTTATAGAAGATGTGTCGACCAATTTCTCCAACTTTTCGCAAATGTGTCCTCCAATAAGGACTTACGTAGGAGGCATGATAGTGAGTAGCGCGACGGGCTACGCCGCTTCGTTCTCCCGCCATAACCAAGGCGACAATCTTTAGAGAGCGCTCCCACGCGGCTAGATCCGTTGGACGATCAGGCTTGCCATCACAAGCAAACGAAAATTGGCACCGATTTTTCAAATGTTGGTTTTGAAAGACAACTTCACAAGCATCATTGGGGTATTTTGCGTCAAAAACTCGATTTAAGACAACTTCAGCAATCGCAACTTGCCCAATAAGTGGCTCGCCGCGGGCTTCGAAGTAGACGGCCTGAGTGAGACATAATTCTTGTTTTGTAAAAACTTTTTCGAATAAATCGACTTTCTCAATGGTCGATTTAACCTTACCCAGATCTGGCATATCAAGATTAGTTAAGGCGGCTAGTCCCTTCTTCTGAACCGCACCGAAAGAGGCAATCTTTTCATTCAGCTCTAAGTCAGAGGAAGCCTTATATTTTGCAACTGAGTATTTTCTCTGAAAACCGCTATCACTCGCTCCAAGCTGAAAAAGCAAGCCGACACTCACACCAGCAGTTATCAAAACAGCTAGAATTCCAACGGCAACACCAAGACCATTACTTGGTTGCTCTGGTTTTTCTGGTATCAAGTTAAACATAATTTATTCCTGACCCTGAGTACTTCTGCAATTCATGTCTAAAAGACTTACATTAGAAATTAACATTTTATTAATATTACGGACTTAATCATCACTTATCATCCCCCATACGCAGGGTAGAGGCGTAGATAAACCACGGGCAACATAGTTAATCCAAATAGCGCAAATCCAGAAAATTTTACTGATTCTTAGAAAAAACAAAGACGCTCAATTAAATTTATTGTTTATTTACAATCACTTGAACAGCCAACCTTCTAATTTAAGAATGAAATAGCACAGAAATCCATTATACTTCAAATGAGGTATGCGATCCATAATCTTCAATAATAATACATGGGAATTCTTTGTTATTTCGCAATAGGAAAACCAACAAGCCGCTTTATTAGGGGCTGAATGTTATCTCTCTTCGAAAATCTCTGCTCTACTCTAAATAATATGCATCCATCCGACTTCAAGTTTTCAGATGAAGATGGATCTTGCGAATCATACTACTAATAGGATAAAAGACTTAATACTTTGGAATTATTAAAATAATTTACTCATATACATTTAGGCCTAACGCTAATTGTTTTTTTGATACAACAGCTAAGCCAAATGATTATTTTGTAACGCTTATTACGTTTTATGCGGAAATTTTGAATTGTTTTCCTTGCATCAAACACCTGTTTCGTTATATCAGCTGTTATGAATTTTCACTTCTCTTATTAGTAAATGGTTGAGTAAATGGATATTACGTCTCTACAAGGCAAAGCGACTGAAGCCAGCCGCTTCCTCAAAGCAATGTCTAACAAGCATCGGTTGCTTATTTTATGTAATCTTGTTGATGCAGAACGGTCAGTTGGTGAGCTAGAAAAAATCGTTGGTTTGAGCCAATCAGCTTTGTCACAGCATCTTGCTCGTTTGCGCAAAGAAGAAATTGTAAAAACTCGCCGCGATGCGCAGACAATATACTACTCTCTTGATGATGAGAGCGTTATTGATGTACTTGAAGTTCTATATGATATCTTCCTTGGTGATAACGAAGCCTTGGCAGAAGTAGCATAACACTTCTACAACCTGAATCTTTCAGGTCTTTGCTCTTACACGTTAAGACGCATCCATGTTAAATGGCGGTCAACACAGTTGGTCGCCATTGGACAGGATTACCTGCTTTCCAACCACATTTCGAGTTTCCATTGCGCGTAACGCGTCCGCAACTTCTGTTGCTTGCCAAGCACGGCCAATAAACGGGCGTAATTTCTTTTCAATCGTAAGATTTTTCAGCTCGTTGTAAGCAGCTCGACCTGCCTCTGGGTTTCTCCTACCAAATTCGCCCGCCCTAACGCCAATCAAAGAGCCTCCTCTTTGCTGCAATTGAATGAGCGAAACATTTCCAAAATCGCCACTAGCAAAACCAACTGTTAAAAGCCTTCCGTTCCAAGCAAGACACGGGACACTACTATCCAAAACGTGACCGCCAACGGGATCTAAAATGACATCGACACCTTGTCCATTCGTCTCGCGCATAATATTTTCCGAAAAATTCCCATCTGCATAATTAATCAGATAATCTGCCCCTGATTCTTTCGCTACTGATAGCTTCTCTGTATTGCTGGCCGTTGCGAACACTTGAGCGCCCAGTGCTTTTCCAACAGCGACTGCGGCCTGGCCAACGCCTCCCCCAGCACCATGGACTAAAAGAGTTTCCCCCTCTTTTAAATGTCCCCTTTTAACAAGACTTACATAGGCTGTATGAAATGTAACCCCGAACGCGGCCCCCTCTTCAAAGGACAAGCTTTCAGGCATAATCTCAGCTTGGCTCTGTTCTACATTTATATAGTCACTGCATGCCCCGGTTTTCCCTTTAAACATAACGCGGTTACCAACTTGAAACCGACCTACGTCGCTTCCCACTGCGATCACCTCACCTGCCCCTTCCATTCCTATAATGAACGGAATTGTGGGTCGGTATTGATATTTGCCGTATGTCATCAGTAAGTCCGGAAAATTCAAAGCTGCGGCTTTGACTTTTATCTGTATATCCGTCGTCCTCAAGGAAGGTAAGTCAATATGTCGCATTTGGACCGATGAGGGGCCACCCAGATCGCTACAAACTGCTGATAAGGTTGTTGTTTTTATCATTATTCCTCACTTGAGCTTGGCCTATTTCCATACTGTCGTCTAAGCTTCCGTCCATTTCAAATCATTTATACGATCTTGTTACTGGAAATACAGTTGGTAGTCGGTTATCTCTGTTTTAAATGATGATCGTAAACGTATAAGCGGATATTCAGATGGCAGCAGCAGAAATTTCCTATTTAGCAGCGGCAGGCGGCGGAATTGTTAGTTTTTTAAGCCCTTGTGTGCTCCCGCTCGTTCCCGCGTATATTTGCCTTGTTGCTGGAACTAATCTTGAACAGCTGGAAGAAGAAGCGAATAAAGAGGGTGGTTCAGCAATTAACCCAAGAGTAATTGCCATGGCCTTTATTTTCGTTTTGGGGTTTTCTACTGTCTTCATTTTGCTTGGAGCAGGCGCGACTTATATCAACAAACTTCTCATTCAGCACTTGGAAATAATCTCGAAAATTGCGGGCGGCGTGATCATTCTGTTCGGTGTCCATATGACGGGAATAATTCGTATTCCCCTTCTTTACAGGGAAGCACGCTTTAACTCTATCGATGCGCCAAGGAACTGGGTCGGTTCATATATTATTGGCCTGGCTTTTGGTTTTGGTTGGACACCCTGTATCGGACCAATTCTTGGAACAATTCTGGCTATTGCTGCCAGTAAAAGCTCCCTAACCTTTGGTGTTGGACTTTTAGCGGTTTATGCGCTCGGCTTGGGCATTCCTTTTATGCTCGCAGCATTCGCCCTCAATCCGTTCCTGCGTTTTATGAAAGGCTTTCGGAAATATTTCAAAGCAATGGAAATTGGGACCGGTTTGGTCATAATCGCAACTGGCCTCCTTATTTTTACCGGCCAGTTTCAAATTCTTGCATATTGGTTTTTGGAATTTTTTCCAGGGCTTGCAACCCTTGGGTAATCAGCAAACTTAGTTTTGTACAGAATCGTTTCAATTTCCCCAAGAACTGTGAGCTGACATATCGTCAGCTTCAATAGCGTATTGAGAATAAACGGCATCAGGGTCATTCCCTTGACTTGCCCCACTGGGCGATAGCATTGAGAATAGTGCCATAACGCCAACAAGAAAAGCCGCGATGATCCATGTGGATGTAAATTTGCTTAACATGTTTAGGCCTACTGATGAACAAAAGAATAATTGGATTGGGGCTTTAAACTGCATACAATCCTTTAAGTAACAGCATTCACTTAGACGAGATCGAACTTAGTTCAACAGCACATCAAGAAAGTGTGATGAATATCTCTCTTGGGTTCACGTTCTTTGTAATGGTAGTCACATTCTTTACTAGAAAATGAGCCTGTAGGGCTTTTGTGCCGACAATCTAAAACTGCGGCTTCCTAAGAATAGTTTTACGGCCTATTCTTGCTATCACCTTAATAAATGAGCTCGACATGTGTGGACGTTTTAGCCTTACAAGCCCTATAGAAGCCATGCGGCAATTGTTCAATTTTACGGAACGCCCCAATCTCAGCCTCGCCTATAATATAGCGCCGACAACGAAAATTGCGGCTATTCGCCGAGGAACGGCATCAGATACGGGAAAAACACAACTTTTCCAGCCTCAATGGGGCCTAATTCCCTATTGGGAGAAGACTGCAGCCAACTCAGCAAAATTAATCAACGCACGATCTGAAACAGCCGATTCAAAGCCTTCATTTAGGCAGTCATTCAAGGCGAGGCGTTGCCTTATCCCTTGCAATGGATTTTATGAGTGGAAAACTCAAGAAGATGGGACTAAGCAACCCTATTTTATTTATGCCAATGATGCAGATTTATTTGCCTTTGCCGGCCTATGGGAGCAGTGGGTCAGTTCGGAAAATAATATCATTGAAAGTTGCACGATTTTAACAACGCCTGCGGTGGATTCAGTAAGAGAAATCCATCATCGTATGCCTGTCACAATATTACCCGAACATTATGACAAATGGCTGCATGCAAAGCTGCTGATGCCAATTCCTTCATCAACAGAACAGGTATCGTTCAAATTTCACCCTGTCAGCAAAAAGGTCGGCAACATCAAAAATAACGATGCCGACCTTCAGCAAGAAATTGAACTTCCTGTCATACACACTCAATCGAACTTGTTTTAAAAGTTATCCTAATTATGACGAGGCAATGCTGTTGGTATATGGACAGCCTCTCGACTTATCCTAACAACTGAAATTTTAAGTTTTTCAAACGCCTTATGCTCAATTTGCCGCACACGTTCTTTCGTAATACCAAGCCGTGTTCCAAGAGCTTCAAGCGTCATTTTATCTTCATTTAAACGACGCTCAGCAATAATCATTTGCTCACGATCTGATAATTCTTTAAGTGCCACACGAAGCCACTTACCGCGAGTTTCACCATCACAAGTACGGATAGTGATTTCCTCTGGTGAAGGGGTCAAATCGGGCAGAAAATCTTCAAGGCTGTCATCTCCGTCTTCACCAATAGGGGTACTCAGAGACTGATCTCTCCCCGCTAGACGGTTAGACATGTTTTGAACTTCTTTTATGCCTATTCGAAGCTTCTTCGAGATTGTTTCGAGTGTATCTTCAGGTAGCTTTCCTTCTTCAGAGTTCTGAATTTTTGCCCGTAACCAGCGCAAATTAAAAAACAATGATTTCTGAGATGCACTGGTGCCAGATCGCACAATGGACCAATTTCTTAAGATATAATCTTGCATAGCTGACTTAATCCACCAGCTCGCATAAGTTGAGAATCTGATTTCCCTCTCAGGTTCAAAGCGAAAGGCAGCTTGCATCAAGCCAATATTACCCTCCTGTACTAGATCTCCCAATGGCAACCCGTAATTGTTAAACTTGGATGCCATTGATACAACTAAGCGCACATAGGCTGAGACTAATTCATGAAGCGCTTTTTCATCGTCGTCGTTACGCCAACTTCTAGCAAGAGAAAATTCCCGCTCCCTAGTCAACATCGGAACGGCCATAGCGGTTGAAATAAAGGCTCTGTTTCTTTTCACAGTATTTGTAGCGTCATGTGTGGGCATTGTCGGTTTACCCTTCCAAAATTCGGTCTTCTATTGAATTCCCTGGACACTGCACTAAATTATATTTTTCTAAAGTATGGATGATTTTTAGCATTCTTACAAGCTTATTATAGGTTAGCTAATTTACTAGCATGCAAGGGGGGCATGAAGAATGTTGCATGTCTGTGCTCTACATTGAACCAAACGCTTCATTTCATTAAAGAAATTCTCTGCAAAAAAAATAAATATCCGACCAACAAGTCGCATCCGCTTCTATGTTTTTTTACAGAATTTTGCCACTTAGTCCGTCAGGTTTCGATTTTTGCTAACTCGGCCTCAACTACCTCGTCGACCAGTGGTGCCTCAGCTGCCGCTAAATAAAGAATACCAGCCAGGATCAATAATAAAGCAATACCGATGAAGGCAATCTGGTAACCCTGTTCGGGAGAATAAATCAGAGCCCAGCCAAAAAGCGACTGCATTGCACCGACCCCAACAATACTCGTCATATTCAACGTAGAATTTGCTCTTCCAACAAGATAATCGGGAAAGAGGGAACGACAATGAGCGGCTAAAACAACATAATGTTGTTGTAAAAAAGCGATGATAACAAACAACACACACACAGCCCAAAGCGATAAATCGTCAATCGTACCAAGCATTAAAAAAGCACCAACTTCTGCCAGAACAGCAATCAACACGATCCTTTTTCTGCTTCGAAACACCCTATCCAGTGGGCCAAAGAATAAGGCTCCTATAGGGACTGCAACGACCATTAGCAATAGAATTTCCCCTCGTTCCACACCAGATAAGCCAAATTTAGTCTCTAGATAAGGCCCTCCCCACATGCCCAAAATTGCTGTTGCAGGACCAAATGCTACAAATCCCATTGCCAATAAGAAAAAGAACCTAGGAGAGATCAGCACTGCAGAATACCCCCTTAAACTGTCTTTCAGGGTTGCTGGTTGCTTCTCACTTTTTTTGTAATCTGGTGGTGTATCCCTAATAACGAAAATACCGATTATCAGGGCAACAAGAGTTACCGCTGCCACGATCAAATAGGCAGGACGCCATCCAAATTCATTAATAAAAAAAGCGAGAGGATAGGACGCAATAATACTGCCAATCCCAGACGCCGCCATCATCCAAGACGTAACGGTGGCGAACTTCTCAACTGGGTACCATTTGGCGAACAAAACATATGCCGACATCATTGTTACTGAAAAGCCACCCCCCAATAACATTCTAGATATCAACAATTCTTCATAGCTGCTGGCAAAAGTTAAAAGAATGCATCCGGCAATTGCAAAGCCCACATAAATTGGAACAATCCGCCGAGACCCATAGCGATCAAGAAGTAACCCATTTGGTATTTGTAAAATGGCCGATGTAAAAAACAAGATTGCAGCAACGAATCCAAGCCGATCGACAGACAATCCTAAATCTGTTGCGATAGCCGGGATCGTGACAGCTCCTGATAAGCGATGGAATTGTCCGATGCCAAAGAGTACAGCACAAATCAAGAAAATATAAAAAGCACGGCGCCGAACATGGGTTGGTCGCGTGTCAATAGGCATGAATAAGTAACTTTCTTTTTGACCTACGATCCGCCCAAATTGACTTTTTGTCAAATGTCTTGATCATTTGCTCTCCTCCCCCTACCTTTCAGGCAATGGTGCTGGCATTTAACAGCATAACAAAAAACAAAGAATACAAATTGAGAGTAGTTATGAAATTCCAAGGTACAAAAGATTACATTGCGACAGAAGACTTGATGATTGCAGTCAACGCTGCCATCACATTGCAGCGCCCCTTGCTGATTAAAGGTGAACCCGGGACTGGTAAAACTGTCTTAGCCCAGGAAGTCGCTAAAGCACTCGGTAAGAAGTTTATTGAATGGAACATCAAATCCACGACAAAGGCCCAGCAAGGCCTTTATGAATATGATGCTGTTTCCCGTCTGCGGGATTCGCAGCTTGGTGGTGATAAAGTAAACGATATTGCCAATTATATTCGGCCCGGAAAACTATGGGAGGCTTTTACTGCTGAGACGAGCCCTGTCTTGCTTATCGACGAAATTGATAAGGCTGATATCGAATTTCCAAATGACTTGCTCCAGGAATTGGACCGAATGGAGTTTTTTGTTTATGAAACTCAGGAAACAATTAAAGCCGTACAACGTCCACTCGTTATCATTACATCAAACAATGAGAAAGAGCTGCCAGATGCCTTCTTAAGGCGTTGCTTCTTCCATTATATCAGCTTCCCTGACACTGAAACATTGAAACAGATTGTCGATGTTCACCACCCGGATGCACAACAGAATCTAGTCAGAGACGCTTTGAAAATTTTCTTTGACG
>Ga0209826_1002379_pt1 | contig 12392 bp, 9 predicted proteins | sample GOMGulsemesocosm_5_FD_184637 | JGI IMG/M metagenome (GOLD analysis project Ga0209826, IMG submission 184637) | Methane-oxidizing microbial communities from mesocosms in the Gulf of Mexico - GOM15C Gulf of Mexico (SPAdes) (version 2) | ecosystem: Environmental > Aquatic > Marine > Cold seeps... | reverse complement strand
GGGTAATTCGGGCAGTGACGCCCGCACGGCATCGACATAGGCCTGATCGATTTCTACTGGCAATAAATCGGGGCAGGGGAAGTAGCGGTAATCATTGGCTTCCTCTTTGCTGCGCATCGACCGAGCGGTGTGAGTGTCGCCGTCGTAGAGCCGGGTTTCCTGCTTCACTTTACCGCCGTCTTCGATCAAGTCGATCTGGCGCTCCACTTCCTGAACAATCGCCCGCTCCATAAAGCGGAAGGAGTTGAGGTTTTTAGTTTCTGTGCGCGTACCCAGCTCTTCACCTTTTTTGCGCACCGAAACATTAACGTCAAAGCGCATCGAGCCCTGGGCCATTTCACCGTCGCAAATACCGATGGATACCACCAGTGCGTGCAACTTTTTGGCGAAGGCAACGGCCTCCTCCGGACTATTCATATCGGGTTCTGAAACAATTTCAATCAGCGGCGTACCGGCCCGATTCAAATCAATACCGGACATACCGTGGAAGTCTTCATGCAGCGACTTACCCGCATCTTCTTCAAGATGAGCGTGATGAATGCGCACGGTTTTCGTGCTGCCATCGTCGAGCTGAATATCCACCGCACCTTCAAGCACAATCGGTCGTTCGAGCTGAGTGGTTTGATAGCCTTTGGGCAGGTCGGGGTAAAAATAGTTTTTGCGATCGAAGGATGAAATCAGACCGATCTCAGCATCAATGGCGACGCCGAACATCACCGCCATGCGCACCGCTTCTGCGTTGAGCACAGGTAAAGTGCCGGGCATGGCCAGATCAATGGCGCAGGCCTGGGTGTTGGGCGCGGCACCAAATTCGGTGCTAGCGCCGGAAAAAATCTTAGTTTTTGTGGCCAGTTGGGTGTGAATTTCCAGGCCGATGACGGTTTCCCATGTCATGCTGTCCGTACTCCTTAATCGATGCCGGGGGCGCAGCGTGAATGCCAGTCGCTGACCTGCTGATAGCGGTGGGCGACATTGAGCATGCGCCCTTCGTCAAAATAGTTGCCAATGAGTTGCAGGCCAACGGGTTTGTCGTCGACCAAACCACAGGGCAGAGACATACCGGGCAGACCCGCCAGATTGGTAGCGATGGTGTAGATATCTTCCAGATACATAGCTACCGGATCATCGCCCTTGGCACCGAACTCAAAGGCCGGGTTGGGGCAGGTGGGGCCGGCGATCATATCGACATCGTTAAAAGCGCTGACAAAATCTTCTTTAATTAGGCGTCGTACCTGCATGGCCTTGTTGTAGTAGGCGTCGTAATAACCCGCCGAAAGACAATAGGCACCGATCAAAATACGCCGCTTCACCTCATCGCCAAACGCTTCGGAGCGACTGCGCATGTACATATCGCGCAAATCCGCCGGGTTTTCACAGCGATAGCCATAGCGCGAGCCGTCAAAGCGCGACAGGTTGGCCGAGGCCTCTGCCGGGGCAATCACGTAATAAGCCGGCACCGAAAGGTGGGAATGGGGCAGACTAATCGACTTAAGCTTGGCACCCTGCTTTTCCAGTACCGCCAGGGCATCCCGCGTTGCCTGCTCGGTCAAGGGGTTCAAGCCCTCGCCAAAGTACTCTTCGGGCACGCCAATGGTCAGGCCGCTGATATCCTGATTTAAATTCGCTGTGTAATCGGGCACATCGCGCTCAATCGAGGTGGAGTCTTTACTATCAAAACCTGCCATTTGATTGAGCATTAGCGCGACGTCTTCCGCCGTGCGCGCCATGGGGCCACCCTGGTCGAGGCTTGAAGCGAAGGCAATCATGCCCCAGCGAGAAACACGGCCGTAAGTCGGCTTCAAACCCGTGATGCCACACAGGGCAGCGGGCTGGCGAATCGAGCCGCCGGTATCCGTGGCCGTCGCAGCGGGCGTCAGTCGTGCAGCAATAGCCGCTGCCGAACCACCCGATGAACCACCGGGCACGCAGTCGGTATGCCAAGGGTTTTTCACCGGGCCGTAGTAACTGGTTTCATTGGACGAGCCCATGGCGAACTCATCCATATTGGTTTTACCCAGCACCACCACACCTGCGGCGGCAAGGTTTTCGACCACAGTCGCACTGTAAGGCGGCACAAAGTTGTCGAGCATCTTCGAGCCACAACTGGTGCGCACACCGTCGGTACAAAAAATATCCTTGTGGGCGATGGGTACGCCGCACAGTGCCGGCACGCTACCGGCAGCCCGCTGCTGATCAGCCACTGCGGCCTGCGCCAGGGCCTGCTCTTCGGTAATTGTAATAAAGCTATTGTAATTGGCATCGAGCCGCTTGATACGGGCCAGAAAATGCTGCGTCACTTCAACGCTAGAGAATTCGCTAGCACCTAGGCCTGCACTTAATTCGGCCAGGGTAAGGTTGTGCATTCTATTTCCTCAGACTGTCTCCGCAGAGACCCTATTTGATAAACGACCGACCACTCGCAATTCATTCGCCAGTGCCAGGTCTCATTGTATTTTTAGCAAAGTCAGGCCTATTCAATGACTTTCGGCACCAAATAGAGGCCATCTTCCGTAGCCGGCGCAATAGCCTGGAAGTCTTCGCGTTGATTCGTTTCGCTCACCTCATCGAGGCGTAAACGCTGACGAGCACCCAGAGGGTTGGCCATCGGTTCAATATTCGTGGTATCAACCGCTTGCAACTGGTCAACCAACGCTAGTACTTCGTTAATACTTTTCGCGCTTGCCTGCGCATTCTCATCACTGATGTGAATGCGCGCCAGCTCGCCGAGTTTTTCAATATCAGCTCTATCGATGGACATGGTAGGGTTTCGATCCTAGTGGTGTCTTAAAAGCCGCGTAAGGTATCATATTTACACCTTGCCCTAAATCCCCGCCGTTGTTACAGTTTCGCCAGTTTTTATAACTGAAAAATCCCGTACTAATCATCAACCACGAGCGTCGCACCCATAAGCGCTTTTTAGAGGAAAGATTCACCATTATGCTAAAGCGCTTACGCGGGATGTTTTCCAACGATTTGTCCATTGATCTGGGCACAGCTAACACTCTAATTTATATTAATGGCAAGGGCATTGTCCTCAATGAGCCATCAGTGGTTGCCATTCGCCACAGCCACGGACAGAAAACCGTTGAAGCTGTTGGTGTTGAGGCCAAACGCATGCTCGGTCGTACGCCCGGTAATATCAGTGCTATTCGGCCCCTCAAAGATGGCGTGATTGCCGATTTTCAGGTCACCGAAAAAATGCTTCAGCACTTTATTAAAAAAGTGCACTCCCACAGCTTGATCCCCCCCAGCCCTCGCGTGCTGGTTTGCGTACCTTGTCTGGCCACTGAAGTTGAGAAGCGGGCGATTCGCGAATCCACAGAGGGTGCCGGTGCGCGCACCGTCCACCTGATTGAAGAACCCATGGCAGCCGCTATTGGCGCGGGCTTGCCCGTTGAAGAAGCCCGCGGCTCAATGGTGGTCGACATCGGTGGCGGCACCACAGAAATTGCCATCCTCTCCCTTAACGGCGTGGTCTACTCTGACTCCATCCGCATGGGCGGCGATCGCTTCGACGAGGCAATTACCAATTATGTGCGCCGTCGTTACGGTTCTGTCATTGGTGACGCCACGGCCGAGCGTATCAAAATGGAAATCGGCAGCGCTTATCCCGGTAGTGAAGTGAGTGAAATTGATGTGCGCGGGCGCAATCTCGCCGAGGGTGTACCCAAGCAGTTCACCCTCAATAGCGACGAAATCCTCGAGTCCATTCAAGAGCCCCTCGCTGCCATCGTGCAAGGCGTGAAACGGGTACTTGAGCAATCGCCTCCCGAATTGGCCTCAGATATCGCCGAAACTGGCATTGTACTCACTGGTGGTGGTGCCCTGCTTAAAGGTCTCGATCAACTACTCACCCACGAAACAGGCCTGCCGGTGCTCGTTGCCGATGACCCCCTGACTTGCGTAGCCCGGGGCGGCGGCAAGGCGCTAACGATGATGGATAAACGCCACCTCGACATTATGTCGCTCTAACTATCAAAGTATTGTGTATATAACGCACCCTTGAGATAAAACACCACTGAGCCAGGATCATCAAAAACCTTTTTAAAAAAAGTTCTTCGCCACAACGCATGCTGATCCTGGCTCTGGCGGCACTCACACTCATCGCTCTTGATTCATTTACCAGCTTGTTACGCCCCGCCCACGCCTGGCTAGAACCTCTTGCCCAACCTTTTCAATGGGCTTCAACCCTCCCCATGCGCTGGCGCGAGTGGCACAACGAGTCCCTTGAAAGCCGTGCCGTTATCATTGCCAATAATGACAAGCTAGAAACTGAAATCCTGGTTTATAAAGCCCAACTACAACGCATGGCGGAGCTATCGGCAGAAAACCTGCAACTGAAAAGCCTCCTCAATGGTGCAGAGCTCGTTAAAAATAGCGTCATCGTCGCCGAATTAATCGGTATCTCTCCCGACCCCTTTCATCACGTTATCACCATCAACCGAGGCGCCGCTGGCAATATTCGCGAGGGTCTGGCCGTGATCGACGGTGAGGGCCTGATGGGACAGGTGGTTGAGGTCTTCGAACAACACAGCCGGGTGCTACTGATCACAGACTCGCGTCATGCACTGCCGATCTACAACCTGCGCAATAATGTACGCGGTATTATCGAAGGCAGCGGTGACTTCCAACGCCTGCGCTTACGCCACGTCTCCCCCACGCAAGATATTCAGGTTGGCGATACCTTGCTCAGCTCCGGTCTCGGGCAGCGTTTCCCTTCCGGCTACCCCGTCGGCACGGTGAGCGCCATTAACAAAGATCCCGGACAAGCTTTTATCGAGGTCAGCGTCACCCCCGCTGCCAAAGTCGACCGCAGCCTGCGCTTGCTTGTGGTTTTTTCTACCGTTGAAGCACTCGATAATTATTCACAGACAAAGTCCACCTCAATACCAAAGAACGTAGATTCCAGTAATGCCGAGGAGGAGTAGCCCCCTACCGCTGCTGGCTTTATGCCTCAGCTTGACCGCCGCTCTGTTTCTCTACAGTCTGCCTCTTCACGGGGATCTAGCATTCTGGCGCCCCCCTTTCGTACTTCTGGTCAGCATCTACTGGCTGTTAGTCCAACCTCAAAATGTGGGCATTACCTTTGTCTGGCTCACTGGCCTGCTACTCGACCTACTCTATGGCAATGTGATTGGCCAAAATGCCCTCGCCATGTCGGTAACGGCGTACTTACTGAAAACTCAGGAATATCGCGTACGCCACTTAAGCCTGCCCTTCCAGTGTCTGGCAGCTCTGTTTATCGTGGTCATTTATCAAACCCTATGGGTAAGCACACGCCTGATATCGGAAGATATCATCCTCGGTTGGCGCGTCTACTATCCAGCCCTCAGTAGCGCTCTGATTTGGCCCTTCCTCGCAGGTGCCCTGTACCGCTTACAACGACTCTTCAGTTAGCGCTTATGCCCGCAATGCAGTCCGACAACATCGACATCATACTTGCCTCATCTTCGCCCCGCCGAGCCGAACTTCTGCGCCAGATAGGCACACGCTTTTCGATCCAGCCCGCCGATATCGACGAAACGCAGTTCCCTGATGAATCTCCCGAGATCTATGTACAGCGCATGGCTCGTGAAAAAGCCGAAACCGTAGCCCAGCATATACAGGAAATTAACCTGCCCGTTCTCGGCGCTGACACCACCGTAGTACTCGATAACAGGGTTTTTTCCAAACCCGCTGACAAGGCTGAAGCAATTGCCACATTGCGGGCTTTGTCAGGGCGAAGCCATAGGGTATTATCCGCCATTGCGGTAGTTGCCGAAGACCGCACAGAACTCAGGTTATCTGAAACCTCTGTGCATTTTCGAGAAATACAAGAACAAGAATACGAACGCTACTGGTCGACAGGAGAACCTCTGGGAAAAGCAGGTGCCTATGCTATTCAAGGCCTGGGGACAGTGTTCGTAGACGGTATTACAGGAAGTTATTCCGGGGTCGTAGGCCTACCGCTTAGCCAAACGTTTGAGTTATTTGAGCGTTTTAATATCGCCTGTTGGAATGCACGATGAAAGCAGAAATACTCGTCAATATCACGCCCTCGGAAACCCGCGTTGCCCGCCTGGAAGACAGCATACTGGTTGATATCGCCATCGAGAGAGTCGGCAACCGCAGCCTGGTTGGTAATATTTACAACGGCAAGGTGGTTCGTGTTATGCCAGGCATGCAGGCCGCCTTTGTCGAAATCGGGCTCGAGAAAGCGGGGTTTATCCACGCCAACGACATCATGCAAAGCCAGCCCCCTGCAACTGACGATGGTCAACCTACGGAAGCACCCGATATACGTGAATTATTGCGCGAGGGCCAAACGCTACCCGTGCAAGTCATTAAAGAGCCCATCAGTAGTAAAGGTGCCAGGCTTTCAACCCATCTTTCCGTTTCTTCTCGCTATCTGGTTTACATGCCCGGTGTCGACCATGTCGGCATTTCCCAGCGTATTGAAAAAGAAGAGGAACGGGATCGACTGCGTGCCCAGCTTGACCATGCCGTCGATGCCGGCGGTATGAAAGAAGAGGGCGGCGGTTATATTATTCGCACCGTTGCCGATGGCGTAGCAGAAGATGAGTTTCGCACTGATGTCGAGTACCTGCACCGTTTGTGGGGCTTGGTAAAAGACAAGATGACTCGCCTACCCCCAAAGACCTGTATTTATCACGACCTGCCCCTTTCTCTACGCACCATGCGTGATGTGGCCGCTGAAGATGTCGAACGCATCCGCGTTGACTCCATTGATATTCATCGGCAGATGTATCGCTTTACCGAAAGCTTCAGTCCAGAAATGCTCGAAAAACTGGAGCATTATGAGGATAAACGTCCCATCTTCAGCCTCTATGGCGTCGAAGACGAGATCAATAAATCCCTTGAACGCAAAGTTAAACTAAAATCCGGTGGCTACCTGATTTTTGACCAAACCGAAGCCATGACCACTATCGACGTTAATACCGGCGGCTTTGTTGGGCATCGCAATCTCGGTGAAACTATTTACACCACTAACCTCGAAGCGGCCAGTGCCATCGCCCGACAGCTGCGCTTACGCAACCTCGGCGGCATTATCATTCTCGACTTTATCGACATGAAAGACCCCGAGCACCGCCGTCAAGTCATGCGTCGCCTGGAAAAAGAGCTCGAGCTCGATCACGTAAAAATGAAGGTCACCGGTGTCTCCGAACTGGGCCTGGTAGAGATGACCCGCAAACGCACCAGCGAAAGTCTACAACGCCTACTTTGCGAGCCCTGCGAACATTGCCAGGGACGAGGTTTTTTAAAGTCGGTAGAAACCACCTCGTTTTCCATTTTACGGGAAATCATTAACCACACCGGCACCGACGGCGCCAAAAAACGACTTGTACTGGCATCACCCGAAGTGGTCGAACGCATACTGGATCAAGAGGCCGCTTATCTTAGTGCCGCCGAGCAGGAAATTAACTGCCCAATCGAATTTCGCACCGAAGGTAGCTACTCCCAGGAGCAGTACGACATCATTACTGTTTAGCAGCCACCTAGGAGTTGCCCACATTGGATGTTCCCGCCGTATTAAAGCGTAGCGCCCGCTATGCGTGGGGTACTCTCGCTTTTTTAATGATTAGCTACGCCCTGCTGGTTGTCATCGGCCGCCAGCTATTACCCAGCCTTGAACAGCGGCAAGAGCTAATTAACCAAAAACTCTCAGAGCGATTCAACGTTCAAATCACGACTGAACACCTCAGCGGCAGCTGGACACGACTAACGCCCCGACTCCAGGCCCAGGGTTTAAGCATCGCGCTCCAGGGCGATGCCCCAGCCATCACCATCAGTAGTGTCCAGTCAGACGTCGACATTGTACGCAGCATCCTAAATGCAGAAATTATCTGGCATGACTTAAGTATTGGCGAGGTCAAACTCACCCTGCGTGAAGATGCAGATGGACAATGGTCTGTCAGTAACTTCCCCATTCCCGGATTCGATAGTGACACGAATAGCAGCGGGCAGATGGATATCCTCGCCGATATTATCCTGCTCAGTACGCATATTGGTATCGAGCAAGTCGCCATCGACATCACCTTTTTTGATGGCACCACCACCACGCTTTATATTAACGACACCCAGGTCGAAAGCAGCGGTGGCTTTCATCGCGCTCGGGCAAAGCTTTCCCTCGGTCAAGAAGAAGACAGCGCGACACTTCTTGTTGAAGGCCGCGGTAACCCGAAGAACTGGCAGCACTTCGATGGCAAGGCCTACATCAACTTTAATCGGGTCAATCTACACAATGCTCTGGGCCTCATCCTGCGCAGCTGGGAGCCCTTTTCAACACTGACTGAAACAGCAGAATCCAACACCCTACTCGATGCCGAGCTGTGGATAACCTCGCTCAAACCCGGCCATTTCGATTTGCGTGGCAAAGTTCACGCCGACGAGATTCCCTTGAACTGGAACGAGAATATCCCCCCCATTAAAAACCTCGACACCACCCTCACGGGCACGTTTATCAGTGGTAAACACTGGGGACTGCAATGCCAGAACCTGCACTTTGACTGGGGAAGCAACATCATTCAGCCCTTAAACCTGAACGTCCAACAGGGCCTGGGTGAACACTGGAATGAAATAACGCTATCCGCTGATCACATCAACCTCGACACATTAAAGTACAGCCTGGTGCAAACCCAGCTGGTTGGCAAAGCGACTGCAAATCTCATCAGCACATTAAACCCCTCCGGCCAGCTCCGGGGAGTTCAGCTGTCACTCGACCTTGAAAAGAGCCATCCCCTCCGTCAGTTCAGCGCCCATATCGAACAGCTATCTATCGACTCCTGGCACAGCACCCCAGCAGCTCGAGGCGTCAGTGGTTATATCCATTGGCAGGACGATAGCGGTTATTTCGACATTGATTCAGGCGACGATTTCGCCATGCGCTACCCCGGTGTTTACACGCACTTTATGCATTACGGCCGCACCCAGGGCAGGCTCAATATAGACTGGACAAGTGTCGATTCCAGCCTGCAAATTGCCGGTGGGCCAATTGATATTCGCAGTAAAGAAGGTGAGATCCGTACTTATATCAGCCTCGATATTCCCACCCAAAAAAATGCTCGCGAGCCGGAAATGTTCCTTCAGGCGGGCATCAAAAACAGCCATTCTCGCCATCTTAATAACTACCTGCCCGAAACACTCAATCCCGATTTACTCGCCTGGCTTAAACGCTCGATCGGCGATATTGATATTACAGAGGCGGGCTTTATCTGGCGCGGCTCACTCAATAGCACAAGCCACCAACAACGTAGTATCCAGCTCTACGCACAATTAGCCAACGGCGAAATCAACTACGACCCCGGCTGGCCTCGCCTCAGTGAATTTTCTGCTCACATCACGATTGATGACGCCGACTTTGAGGGCGTCATCAACAGCGGAAAAATCGGTGATGAGCCTGAGCAAGCACAACTCGACAGCGCGCTAATCGCCACCCTTCCTGGCGCTCTGCTATCCGTTAAAGCAGGCATCAACTCGCCATTAAATACCGCGGTCAATAGCCTCTTAAAATCGCCCCTTGCCAGTAATGTGTCTACCTTAGAAAGCTGGGAGATTCAGGGAGGTGCGACGGCCAAACTAGACCTCATTATTCCTCTGTCAAAAAATCGCCAGGGTGAGTCCTACCGTGTCGAAGCCAACATTGACCAGGGCCGAATGCAGTTACGCAGCTTCCAGCCTGTTGTTTTCAACGGCTTACAAGGCCGCATCGCCTACAATGACAGCGACGGGCTACACGCTTCTGGCGTAATTGGCCGTCTTTGGGGTCAGGCTCTGAAAGCCAATATCACCACCCAAAATGGTCTACTAAAAATTAAGGCATCAGGGCTGCTCGATCTATCAAAAGCCCCGGCCTGGCAACCCCTGCTCACTAATAGCGTGACGGGAACGACAAGCTACACGGCAACCTTTACCGCGCCGGATGAACAGTCGCCGGCCCAGCTGACCCTGCTCTCCGACTTGCAAGGCATTGCCATTGACTTGCCCGCACCTCTGCTCAAACTCGCTGGCCAGGCCTGGCCGCTAAAAGCTTCCTTGCAGTTTCGCGATACAGAGCTGCTCATCAAAGCCGGCACTGACAAACTCAAAGCCCAGTTCAGTATTGCAAACCAGCAACTCGCCAACGGCACTATCACTCTCGGTGAGGGCAAAACAGAAAATGAAAACAGTCTGATCCCGCATTCTTCGCAACAACACCTTTCCCAACAGCACGCTTCACAACGAAAAGGCCTGTTAATTACCGGCCACACCCCGGTATTTCAGCTCGACGACTGGTTAGAACTACTTGCCAGCTCAACAGCAGACAGCAACATACCTGACTTTGATACTCGCGCCATGGTTGAAATAGATCACTTTAGCGCGGCAGGATTTACACTCGACACCATCACCGTCGACGCTCTGCACAGCAAGCAATTATGGGATGTTGATATTGAAAGCCCGACACTTGCCGGCAATATCCGCGCCCCCGAAGACAGGGAGCAAGCCATCGTAGCGCGCCTGAATTACATCACCCTGCCCACACCCGAGCTGAATAGCGATCAAAGCCTGTTAACGGATTTAGACCCCCGTACATTGCCAACCCTCGATTTTGCCACCGACGGCCTGCGTATTGGTGACAAGGAGCTGGGCAGCCTCGCCTTTGTCATGCAAGCTAATCAGCAAGGGGTTAGCATCAACCATATCAATGCTGAAATAACCGGTATCACTATCGCCGACACCCCCAATGGCGATACCGCTCAACTCCTCTGGCAACGCGTCAACGGCGAACATCGAAGCCGGTTTACGGGCGCATTGCTTAGCGATGACCTCGGCGGCGTTTTAAAATCCTGGAATATGCCGATGATATTGACGACGGATAGCGCGGCCTTCCTCGCAGACCTGAGTTGGCAGGGGAAACCCTGGGACCTCTCCGCCAATGCGATGGAGGGCCATGTCGCCCTCAATTTTAACAAGGGGCGCTTCTTTCAGGCACCGGGCACAACCACCAACGCGGCTCTAAAAGTCATTGGTTTAATCAACTTCGACACTTGGCTGCGGCGTCTCAAATTCGATTTTTCCGACCTCTTCTCGAGTGGTGTTAACTTTGATCACCTGGAGGGAGGCCTAACGTTTGAACAAGCCTTGATGCGCTTTGACGAACCCATTGTTGTGACCCTACCCTCGGGTAAAATACACTTACTGGGCCAGACAAATTTACTTGAAGAAACCATTGATGCTCGTTTAATTGCAACTTTGCCAATAGGCACCAACCTGCCCTGGATGGTCGCACTCGCCGGAGGCCTTCCCGCCGCCGCCGGGGTTTATATCACCAGCAAAGTTTTCGAAAAACAGGTGAATAAATTCTCCAGTATCAGCTACAGCGTCAAAGGAAACCTGGATAACCCTGAAGTCAAGGTGGGCCGTATTTTCAGCGATAAAACCGACTAGTCTTTACCCGATACCGACTGCCATACAACCAAAGGACTCTCCATGGCCAAAATCGCCGCTATTCAGCTTAAAAGCACTGGCGACCCGGCCAGTAATCTTGAGGTAGCTGCACATTATATTGGACAGGCCGCCCGTGCGGGTGCCCAACTCGTGGTGCTCCCCGAGCACTTCGTTTATTACAATGCGCGCGATATGCGGGCGGTTGCCGAAGGCGAGAACAACAGCGGCCTGGCCCGACAGTTTTTTGCCGATCAATCCCGCAAATATAAGGTGTGGTTAGTGGCTGGCACATTGCCCCTTTTCGGCGACGGGGTTGCTGCAAAGGACACAGACAAGCCCTACGCCACCTCTCTGCTTTACGATGATCGTGGCGATGAAATTGCCACCTATCGGAAGATTCACCTCTTCGATGTTAACGTGCAAAAAACCGGCAAGCGTTATTGCGAGTCCGACAGCTACCAGCACGGTACTCACCCGGTGGTCGCGCAAACGCCCTGCGGCTGTATCGGCATGAGCGTCTGCTACGACTTGCGCTTTCCCGAACTCTATCGACAACTCGCGGCGCAGGGTGCTGAAATCATCGTCGCACCATCGGCCTTTACTGCCGCCACTGGGCAGGCTCACTGGCAACTCTTGTTGCGCGCCCGTGCGGTGGAAAACCTCAGTTATGTCATCGGTGCCAACCTCTGCAACCGTGACCATCCGAAAAAACCCACCTGGGGCGGTTCCGCCATTATTGACCCCTGGGGGGAGGTACTGGCGGAGATGGATGACGAGGAGGGCTTTATCATCGTCGATATCGATCTCGCCCGCGCTCAAGAGCTACGACAAAATATGCCAGTACTGGAACATCGCCGCCTACCCTGAAGAAGCTGGCTAACGCGTTTGCATTGATCTGTGACAAAGACTAAGGGACGCGCTACTATCGCACTTTCGTTCGCGAATCCTTAACTGCCCATTTTTACTCC
>Ga0209826_1002378_pt1 | contig 12393 bp, 13 predicted proteins | sample GOMGulsemesocosm_5_FD_184637 | JGI IMG/M metagenome (GOLD analysis project Ga0209826, IMG submission 184637) | Methane-oxidizing microbial communities from mesocosms in the Gulf of Mexico - GOM15C Gulf of Mexico (SPAdes) (version 2) | ecosystem: Environmental > Aquatic > Marine > Cold seeps... | reverse complement strand
CGTTCATTCTCTATCCAAACACCTTCATCAACAATGCGTTGACATAAATCTAAATAAGCACGCATTATTTATTCCCCTTCATTTTTGTTTTTGGTTTTTTATTAGATATATCTAGCTTCTGCTGGCTTAAAGAGCCTAAATATATAATTAAAATTCCGATCAAAATCATAGGAATACTTAATATTTGCCCTTTAGATATAAACGACAAGTACAAGCCCAAATGAGCATCAGGTTCACGGTAAAACTCAACAATAGTTCGAAAAATACCATAGCCAATCAAAAATGTCCCTGAAGCAAGCCCTAAGCTTCGAGGTTTTCGTACAATAAAAAATAAAATGCCAAATAAAACGACACCTTCAAGAAAAAACTCATAAAGTTGTGATGGATGTCGAGGTAGTTGTAATGAGTCAGTAGGAAAAACCATTGCCCATGGCACATCAGTTTCGCGCCCCCAAAGCTCTGCATTAATAAAATTTCCTAGACGCCCCATACCTAAACCAATAGGTACAAGTGGCGCAACAAAATCACCAACGGATAAAAATGATTTATCTGTTTTTTTAGCAAATATAAAGACTGCAAGAATAACACCGAGTAAGCCGCCATGAAATGACATGCCACCCTGCCATATTTGAAATAAATATAACGGGTCTGTTAAAAAATAATCAAACTGATAAAAGAGTACATAGCCAAAACGGCCACCTAAAATCACACCAAGAAAGCCATAAAAAAGTAAATCACTCACTTGTTCTCTTGTCCATACACCATTGCTTTTATCAGCTGCTTTATTGGCAATAAACATGGCGGCAATAAAACCAATTAAATACATGGTGCCATACCAACGAAGCGCTACAGGCCCTATACTAAAAATTATAGGGTCTATCTCAGGAAATTGTAAAAATTGTTCTGTCATTTTTTATCCAAATAGTGAATTTTTTCGTAACTATTCTGCTACCCTCATATTATGTCATTCCCGAAGTATCTGATCGGGAATCTATAGCTTTTAAAAAACTAGATCTTCGATTAAGCTTTGTAGTTCCAGACCAAAGCTAAGTACCTACATCCATGTAGGAAAAAAAATCACAAAGATGACGTCATATGGGCCACGAAGTCATGAACATTTTCATGACCTGAATAGTTGCATTTTTCTAACTTAAATTACTAGGTTAAAAGCATTTTTAGTGCTACAAGAATGAGAAATACAGCAAATACTTTTTTTAATGTTTTAACCGGTAATTTGCTGGCAAACTTAACACCTACAGGTGCAAACATCGAAGAGCTTAACACGACTCCTAATAATGCAGGTACATAAACATAACCTAAACTCCATGGCGGTAGGTCAGTATTACCAAAACCTGTAATCATATATCCAATTGAACCAAATAAAGCAACTAAAACACCACACGCAGTAGCAATACCAATGCTATATCGTAAAGATATCCCAAAAAACGTTAACACGGGTACTAAAATTGCGCCCCCAGCCATGCCCATTAAACTTGCAATGATTCCTGTTAACAAACTAATAAATTGTAATACTTGATTAGATGGTGTTTTTCTAGAACTATCTGAGCGAATAGAAAAAATCATATAAGAAGCTAATGTAATAACCGCAATTGCAAAAAAGTTTGTTAATGCCGCCGTTGATAATAAATCAGCAATAAAAGCGCCAATTAAAGCGCCTGCTGCAACAAAGAGCATTAAGGGTTTAGTTAATTCCCATGGAATATTTTGATTTTTATGATGCGCTCTAGCAGCACTTGCGGAAGTGATAACAATGGCAGATAGTGAAGTGCCTAATGCCATCGGCATAATAATACTCGGATCTACATTTATTAATGGCAATAAATAAATCAGGGCTGGAACAACAACAAGTCCCCCTCCAATGCCAAGTAGGCCTGCCAAAAAACCTGCCATAGCACCAAGAAGGATACAAATAAAAAAAATAGTGATCATAGAGATTTAAAACCGATTGTTACGCTTATTATTGTATTAAAAGAAACATAAGTGTTTATTTTTGTTCAAAGCCATCGATAGTAACACCAGAAAGACCACCTACACCACCTTGATCATTACTGCGTAACTTGATCATTAGACGTAAATCATTTGGTGAATCCGCATGATGTAAAGCATCCGCATAAGTAATTAAACCCTGCTGATAAAGCTTAAACAATGCTTGGTCAAATGTTTGCATTCCTTGCTCATTTGATTTTTCCATCACTTCTTTAATACTACCAATTTCACCTTTCTTAATTAATTCAGCAATAAAAGGTGAATTAAGTAAAACTTCAATAGCTGCTACACGGCTATTACCATCTTTAGTCGGAATTAATTGCTGAGCAATAATGCCACGCAAATTTAGTGCTAAATCAAATAATAATTTACCATGTTGGTCTGCAGGTACTAAATGCATAATACGGTCAATGGCTTGGTTTGCATTGTTAGCATGTAAAGTAGCAATACATAAATGCCCTGTTTCCGCAAAGCTTAATGCATGTTCCATAATCTCTTGGTTTCTAATTTCACCAATTAAAATAACATCGGGTGCTTGTCGTAAAGAACTTTGTAATGCTGCATCAAAAGACTCTGTATCTAACCCAACTTCTCGTTGTGTTATCATACATTTACCATGTTCATGAACAAATTCAACAGGATCTTCAATCGTAAGAATATGTCCGCGTGAGTTTCTATTTCTGTAACCAATCAGCGATGCCATAGATGTTGATTTACCCGTACCCGTGCCACCAACAAAGAGTACTAAGCCGCGCTTTGACATAACAACTTCTTTCAATATGGGCGGTAAACCTAGTTCTTCAACATCAGGAATATCAGTCACAATACGTCGAATAACCATACCAGCCATATCACGCTGCCAAAAAGCAGAAATACGAAACCGTCCAATATCATCAATTTCAATGGCAAAATTACACTCTTTTGTTTCATCAAATTGACGCTTTTGCTTTTCTGTCATTGCATTATGAACAAGTGCAAGTGATTCATCTGCCGTTAAAATATGTTCATCAATAGATTGTAATTCACCATTAATCTTTGCACTAACGGGTAGTTTTGCCGTAACAAACATATCCGAAGCATCTTCTTCTACTATTTTCTGTAAAAGTGAATGAAAATTCATTAAATTAACCTTTTAATTGTTCTGTAATTAATAACTAGTAAACTGGTTTTTATCTGTCGCTTTTTCCATTGCAACTTGCTTGGTTATTATGCCGCGATTAACCAAGTTTTGTAAGCATTGATCCATCGTTTGCATACCATGTGACATACCGGTTTGTATTGAAGAGTACATTTGCGCAATTTTATCTTCACGAATAAGGTTACGAATAGCCGGTGTACCAATCATAATTTCATGCGATGCAACACGCCCTCCTCCCACTTTTTTTAATAAAGTTTGAGATATAACAGCACGTAGTGATTCAGATAACATAGAACGCACCATTGATTTTTCTTCACCAGGGAAAACATCAACAATACGGTCAATCGTTTTAGGTGCAGAGGTAGTATGTAAAGTGCCAAAGACTAAATGCCCAGTTTCAGCTGCCGTCATTGCCAAACGAATAGTTTCTAAATCTCGCATTTCACCAACAAGAATAACATCAGGATCTTCACGTAATGCTGAACGTAAAGCTGCTTCAAAACTTAATGTATCTCGATGTACTTCCCTTTGATTAATTAAACATTGTTTATTTTCATGCACAAATTCTATTGGATCTTCAATGGTCAAAATATGATCATGTCGAGTACCATTTATGTAATCAACCATCGCAGCTAAGGTTGTAGATTTACCAGAGCCTGTAGGTCCAGTAACAAGCACTAAACCACGGGGTGTTTCAGATATCTCTCTAAAAATATCAGGGCAACCCAAATCTTCTAAAGATAATATTTTACTTGGAATAGTACGAAATACAGCCGCAGGCCCTCTATTTTGATTAAAAGCATTAACCCTGAATCGGGCCAAATTTGGAATTTCAAAAGAGAAATCTACTTCTAAATTTTCTTCATACTCTTTGCGTTGGCGGTCATTCATAATATCATAGACCAAACCGTTAACATCTTTAGCATCAAATGCAGGGATATTTAATTTGCGTACATCACCATCAACACGAATACAGGGGGGTGTACCTGTAGATAAATGTAAATCTGATGCGTCATGTTGCACACTAAATGCTAATAATTCGGTAATATCCATAAAAACCTCGGTGTTTTTAATTGTTACGTAAAAAGAGTTTAAAAATGATAAACATTAAAAATAATATTGATAAAATAAAAGCAAACATTCATCAGGCTTGCCAACAATATAATAATACGCCCTTAATTTACACAAAAAAAACAGTAAATTTGCTTGCTGTCAGTAAAACAAAACCAGCAAGCGATGTTGAACAAGCCTATAATGCTGGTCAACATCATTTTGGTGAAAATTATTTACAAGAAGCGATTAATAAAATTGACCTTTTATCGCACTTACCTAATATTTGTTGGCACTTCATTGGTCCGATCCAATCAAATAAAACAAAACAAATAGCGAACAATTTTTCTTGGGTACAAAGTGTTGATAGAGAAAAAATAGCAAAGCGATTAAATGAGCAATGCGCTCAAAATCTCCCTTTAAATATCTGTTTACAAGTAAACATTAGCGCTGAAGAGTCAAAATCAGGCGTTAAATTAAATGAAGTGTTAGCATTAGCTAAAGTGGTTAATAATTGTGACAAACTTGTTTTACGTGGCTTAATGGCAATTCCTGAAAAAAATGCACCTATTAGCAGCTATGAGAAAATGCACGACTTGTTTATTGAATTAAAAGCACAATATAAAACGGTAGATACACTATCTTTAGGCATGTCTAATGACCTAGAGTTAGCAATTGCCAATGGCTCTACTATGGTTCGAATTGGCACTGCCATTTTTGGCTCGAGAAATGATTAACGGGATGAAAGTTTTATGTCAAAAATAGCCTTTATAGGTGCTGGTAACATGGCACGGGCCATTATTATTGGTTTGGTTAATTCAGGAACTTTACCTCAAGATATTATCGTTGCTAACCCGTCACCAGAAAAAAGACTTGCTTTAGCAAATGAATTTGGTGTGTTCCAAACAAATGACAATATCAAAGCTGCAAACTTTGCTGATGTTATTATTTTGAGTGTAAAACCTCACTTAATTCACCTTGTTTGCCAACAAATATGTAACAAGATAAATGTTTCTACTAAACTATTTATGTCCCTTGCCGCTGGGCGTACCATTGAACAAATTCAGCAATCATTATCCTATAAAGCAGCCGTTGTTAGGGCTATGCCTAATACACCATCACAATTAGGCTTGGGTATGACAGGGCTTTTTGCCTCAAGTGAAGTCACTGACGATAAAAAACTTATCGCTGAAAAATTAATGCAAGCAGTTGGAAAAATCATTTGGCTTGCAAATGAAGATAAAATTAATGATATTATTTGTGTCGCTGGCTCTGCACCTGCTTATTTTTTCCTTTTTATGGAAGCAATGGAAAAACAAGCACAGTTACTTGGTTTTACTCCTCAAGAAAGCAGAATGTTAGTGCAACAAACAGCAATGGGTTCTGCTAAAATGGTAGAAGAAAATGATGTTGCGATTAGTACCTTACGTGAAAATGTCACCTCAAAAGGTGGAACTACTTATGCTGCATTAGAGCAATTTAGAAATGATGGGCTAGAAAACCTCGTTAAAAGTGCGATGAATGCCGCATTGCATAGAGCAGAAGAAATGGCAAAAGAAGATTAAACATCTATTTTTATATTTGAACACCGTATTATTTTTCGGAGAAAAACTATGGAAGCAATAATTTATTTGCTTAGATTCGCATTCGATGCTTTATTAATGATTCTAATTTTACGCTTTTGGTTACAGTGGGTAAAAGCTGATTTTTACAATCCTTTAAGCCAATTTATTGTAAAGGTTAGTAACCCGATTGTTGTACCTGTTAGGCGAATAATTCCTGGTTTTGGTGGGCTTGATTTAGCAACAATAGTACTGGCTTATACGATAGCAACATTAAAACTAGTCAGTATTACTGTATTAAGTGGTGGTGGTTTTGATCTTATATTTCTTTACATAGGCTTACTGATTTTAATAAAGAAAATAGGTTTTTTACTCTTTGTTATTATGATTATCATGGCGATTATGAGTTGGGTGGTGCAAGGCTATAATCCTACTTTAATGATATTTCATCAATTAACTGAACCATTTTTACGCCCTATTCGTTCAATTATACCCAATATAGGTGGGCTAGATTTATCAATGATCGTAGCATTCTTAATCATGAATGTACTCAATATCATGCTTTCTAGTTCACTGCCTTATTGGGCCGTTATTTAAAATTAAAAGCTTAAAATTAAAAGTTTAATACTAAACGTTTATACTTAATTACCATTTAAGGTGAATATATGAAAACACAATTTATAAAGTTACTTTTTATCTTTATCGTTAGTGCCGTTTTGTTTACTAATGTCCATGCACAAAACATGAAAAAAATGGGCACAATGAACATTCACTTCATGGCGATTGGTTCTACTTTTTTTACACCCGAAATAGCCAAAGCTTATGGCATAAAACGTAGCCGATATAATGGAATAGTTAATATTTCAGTGCTAGACAATACAAAAGAAGGGATGCCTGCAAAAACAGTGAGCATTACAGCTAAAGCAAAAAATAACCTTGGACAATTCAAAACATTAGAATTTACTGAAGTTAAAGAAGGTGATGCCATTTATTATCTTGCACAAGTCAGTTATAGCAATGAGGAAACACTTCATTTTGATTTGTTAATAACGGATGGAAAAGAACAGCAACAATTAAAGTTTTCACAAAAATTTTATGTAGATTAAGACAATAGAGCCATGATGACAACAATAGTATTAGCCACCGGCAATAAAGGAAAAGTAAAAGAACTTTCTCATTTACTTTCAAAACATTCGTTAAATATAGTCCCTCAAAGTGATTTTAATGTTGCTGATGTTGAAGAAACAGGCACTACTTTTGTTGAAAATGCCATTATTAAAGCGCGCCATGCAGCAAGAATAACAGGGTTACCTGCCATTGCTGATGATTCAGGTTTAGAAGTAGACGCCTTAAATGGTGCACCCGGTGTTTATTCTGCGCGTTACGCTTGCGATATTGTTGGTGAGCAAGTCACCGATGAAGATAATACAAATAAATTACTCGCTGCCTTAGTTGATATTCCAGAAGCTCAACGAACTGCTCGCTTTCATTGTGTTTTAGTTTATATGAAACATGAAAATGATCCCACGCCGATAATTTGTCATGGTGTTTGGCAGGGTTCTATCTGTAAAGAAAAGCATGGTGAACAAGGTTTTGGTTATGATCCTATTTTTTGGCAAGAAGATTTACAAATGACTTCGGCACAATTGCCTCGTGATTTAAAGAACAGTCTAAGCCATCGAGGCAAAGCACTTTCGCTTTTAGTAGAAAAGTTAGTTGATGAAAGTTCTATCAAATAAAAAATGATTATTCAGCCATCAATAAGCGAACCTTTAGTTAATTCACAACTAAACATACCTCCTTTATCACTTTATATTCACATTCCTTGGTGTGTGCAAAAATGTCCTTATTGTGATTTTAATTCACACGCCCTAAAGCAAGATCAAAAAAAAGATCTTGAAGAATTAAATTATGTAGAAGAATTAATTAAAGATTTAGATGCTGATATCGCACGATTTAATTTAGCCGAACGTCCGCTTCATTCAATTTTTATTGGTGGTGGCACGCCTAGCTTATTTTCTCCTTCCGCAATAAAAGAACTTTTAAATCAAGTATTATCTCGCTTTAAACATAAACCTAATATAGAAATAACATTAGAGGCTAACCCAGGAACTGTCGAAGCAGATAAGTTCATTGGTTTTGTTGATGCAGGTGTTACACGGTTATCTATTGGTATTCAAAGTTTTGAATCAGAAAAATTAATTCAATTAGGTCGTATTCATGATTCAGAACAAGCTAAACAAGCTGCTATTTTGGCGAAAAAGTCAGGTATAAAAAGTTTCAATTTAGATTTAATGCATGGCTTACCAAATCAAAGCATCGAAAATGCGCTAGATGACTTAAAAAGAGCAATAGATTTAAATCCAGATCATATATCTTGGTATCAATTAACCATAGAACCTAATACGGCATTTTATTCAAAACCTCCAACATTACCTCAAGATGAAACATTGTGGGATATACAAGATCAAGGGTTTAAAATACTTGAAGATGCGGGTTATAAGCAATACGAAATATCAGCTTTCAGTAAAAAAGATAAACAATGCCAACATAATATTAATTATTGGCAATTTGGTGACTATATCGGTATTGGTTGCGGGGCACATGGTAAAATTACGAATAGGTTAAGCCAAACAATACAGCGTACCGTAAAAATAAAACATCCTAAAGGTTATCTTGATATAAACCGTGAACATTTGGATCACTTAATTACAGTAGAAAAAGGTGAATTAGCATTTGAGTTTATGATGAATCAATTACGTCTGTTTTCTTCTTTTAATTTAGAGCATTTTCAGAAACGAACAGGATTATGCTCATCTACTATTTTGCCAACATTAGCGTTAGCTAAAAAAGAATCCTTAATGAAAATAAGCACATCAAACGGTCAAGAGTATTGGAAAGTAACCCCCTTAGGCCATAGATATTTAAATAACTTATTAGAGAAGTTTATATGAGCGAACTTTCTGTGGCTGAGCCCTCTATGAGTGATAAAGTAGATGAACATTTCATGCAACGTGCTTTTGAATTAGCTCAGCAAGCTGAAAGTCATAATGAAATTCCTGTCGGCGCTGTTGTAGTTTATCAAGACAAAATAGTCGGTGAAGGTTTTAATCAATCAATTATGCTTAATGATCCTTCTGCACATGCTGAAATGTTAGCTATTAGAGAGGCTGGTAAGGCGTTAAATAACTATAGACTACTCAATTGCACTCTTTATGTCACCCTTGAACCTTGTCCGATGTGTGCAGGATTATTAATACATAGTAGAATAGAGCGTATTGTCTATGCCAGTGCTGATTTAAAAACAGGTGCTGCCGAAAGTGTTTTTAACTTACTTGATAATGACAAATTAAATCATAAAGTTAAAATAAAAGGCAAAGTAATGAATGAACAATGTAGTGAGTTAATCTCTGCTTTTTTTAAACGACGTAGATCTGAAAAGAAAGCCAATAAAAATAGTATTAATTTTTAATGAAATTCATGTGATATTAACCGTGTATTTCAAAACCCTTTTTAACGAGAAATGTATGACAAAAAAACAAATAATAATATCAATTAGCACTCTGTTTATAACCTTAAATAGCTACGCTCTTAGTCCAAATGCTGCCGCAGGAAAAGGTGTTTATGCTGTATGTAATACTTGTCATAATACTGCAAACAATCCAGCTTTAGGGCCTCCGATGTGGGGTGTACAACGTTTATATAAAAAAAACACCGCAAGTGATCAAGAGTTTATCACTAGAATGGCAGATTTCGTAAAAACACCAACGCAGGATAAAGCTGTTCATAAACAAGCATTAAGTCAGCTAGGGTTAATGCCTGCAATGCCAATGCCTCAACAAACATTGATCAATATTTCTACTTATATTCTAGAAGAAAAGTTTCCACCACCATGTGACCATTGGAAAATGGCTGCAGAGAAAGCAGAAAAAAGTGGGGATTTAGATCATGCAGAAAAGGACAGAAAACAGTTAAAACGATTTTGTAATTAACGTTTAATTACATAGTTTTTTATAAAGCCGCTATTTTTTCCTCTTTTTTAGACTTATCATCTAACCATGAAAGAGTATCATAATATCGGCGTATATTTTCTACATAACGAACAGGTTCATTACCACGAGCATAACCATATTTAGTTTTCTTATAATATTTTTTTTGTTGCAATAAAGGTAGTCTAGTTTTAACTTCGACCCATCGGTCTGGGTCGCCACCTTGTTGCTGAGTAATAATTCTCGCATCATTCAAGTGACCAAACCCTACATTATATGATGCTAAAGCAAACCATATTCTATCAGGGCTAGACACCCTGTCAGGAATTTTATCAATCATTCTTCTGAAGTATTTTGCGCCACCTTGTATGCTCTGTTCCGCATTTAAACGACTTTTTATACCCATTTGCTTAGCCGTGGCTAATGTTAACATCATCATACCTCTAACACCGGTATGTGATCGCGCATGGGGTCGCCAATGAGACTCTTGATAGCTTATCGACGCTAATAACCGCCAATCAACTTCTTGTGCATGCTTTTCAAATAACGCTTGATATTGCGGCAATTTAGTCTCAACTGCTTTGATAAATGTACGTGTTTCAACATAATTAAACTGCTCAACATGACCATAATATTTATCATCTAAAGCGAGTAAAGTGCCGTTATGATGAACGTCTCCAAAAAACTCAATAATGCTAGACAAAATAGCATCATCACTATTTTTACTAACCATCCAAGCAAGTGGTGTTGGCTTTTTAATCGTAAAACCTATGCTGATTTCAGGATAGTAGCGACGACTAATCGCTAAAGTATTACTATCAATGATGGTGTAATCAATATCGCCATTTAGTACCTTTAATAATAATTCTTCACTATCATATTCACTTGTCTCTTGCCATTGTAAATCATAATGCTTTTGTTTTAAGGCTTCTAAGTTCTCTACATGACTAGAGCTTGTTGTAACCATCAAGGTTCCGGTGAGATCAGCAATTTTTCTCGGCCTCTTATTCCCCTGTTTAAACACAAGTTTTTGGCTGGTTTGTTCATAACTGGGCGAGAATCTATATTGAGATAAACGATTATCAGTAATGGATAAGCCTGCTGCAAGAAAATCGACTTCACCTGAATCTAATTTAGTAAATAATTCATCTAAACTGTAACTTGGAATTATTTTTAAACTTACATTTAAGGATTTTGCATATTTTTTAGCTAATTCATATTCAAAACCAGCATAACCATTTGCTTCAACATAATAACTATTCGGACCATATAAAGTACCAACGCTAACGTAACCTCTTTCAATAATACGAGAAAAGCTAGCTTGCTGTTTTGTTTCTTCACACGCAGTTAAACTCAGCAGCATAAAAATAATAAAACATATTCTTGCTGATAATAAATGAATAAAAGTATGTGTTTTTGAAAATATCATAAATTTATTGTCTCGCTTATTTAACCAATAGCCAAGTGTTTTTTTAGTTTTTTCACTTGATTTCCTCCTCTTTGCATTAACAAAAACATTTTTATCGACTATAATATGCGCGAAATTTCCTGCTTGTTAAACCTTACATAAAACTTGGTGACGAAACTTATGACGATGTTGATGAAAACTCTTCGCGGCGCTCCAGCACTTTCAGATTTTAGAGTTAAAAAGCTATTAACTCAGTGTGAAGAATTACAACTTCCTATTATAGGAATTTACGCTGAATTTACGCATTTTGCACACATTTCAAGTGAACTTAACGATAACGAGTTAAACGTATTACAACAACTTCTTAAGTATGGACCAACAATTGAAGAACATGATCCCCTTGGTCAATTTTACTTAGTTACTCCTCGTCCGGGTACTATTTCACCTTGGTCATCTAAATCAACAGACATTGCTCATAACTGTGGTTTAACTAAAATTACCCGTTTAGAACGTGGTATTGCATACTATGTAACTGGCTCTAAGCTTAATGCTGAGCAACAAATTCAGCTTAATCACTTAATTTCAGATCGCATGATGGAAGCAGTATTTACTGAAATGTCACAAGCAACCTCACTTTTTGCTACAGCTGAGCCTAGTGAATTAACGGCTATTGATATTGAAAATGGTGGTAAAGGTGCTTTAGTAAAAGCAAATATTGATTTAGGTTTAGCGTTAGCAGAAGACGAAGTCGATTATTTATTCCAAAACTTCACAAAATTAGGTCGTAATCCACATGACATTGAACTTTACATGTTTGCTCAAGCAAATTCAGAGCATTGTCGTCATAAGATTTTTAATGCCGACTGGACCATTGACGGTATAAAACAACCAAAATCATTATTTAAAATGATCCGTAATACTCACGAAGTAAACCCTGACTTTGTATTAAGTGCTTATAAAGATAATGCTGCCGTTATGGTGGGCAATAAAGGTGGTCGTTTCTTCCCAAACCCTGAAACCAATATTTACGGTTACAACCATGAAGATATTCAAATTTTAATGAAGGTTGAAACCCATAATCACCCAACAGCTATTTCACCCTACCCGGGGGCTGCTACAGGTAGTGGCGGCGAAATTCGTGATGAAGGTGCAACAGGTATTGGCTCTAAACCTAAAGCTGGTTTAGTTGGTTTTTCTGTTTCTAACTTACGTATTCCCAATTTTGTACAACCTTGGGAA
>Ga0209826_1002375_pt1 | contig 12398 bp, 10 predicted proteins | sample GOMGulsemesocosm_5_FD_184637 | JGI IMG/M metagenome (GOLD analysis project Ga0209826, IMG submission 184637) | Methane-oxidizing microbial communities from mesocosms in the Gulf of Mexico - GOM15C Gulf of Mexico (SPAdes) (version 2) | ecosystem: Environmental > Aquatic > Marine > Cold seeps... | reverse complement strand
CTGGTTTGTCTTGAGACAAAGCCTCGGCAATATCTTTAACCGGTAAGGCGCCCTTCTCCCAGAGAATTTCCATGATATTTTGCTCACCATCGGTCAGCTGTTCCGATTTTTTTCTAGCCATGTCCACAGGTCCTAATTAATTAGTTTTTCTACTTTAGGCTTGCGGATTCATGCTGTCAACTAATTAATTAGTTTTTGTGGTGCAGAGCAAGGGTTTACAAGTGGGCACTGCGGTCTAGAAGAGCCTGGCTCAGTACTTGGATATCAATGGGTTTTACCATGAAATCGTCCATACCGCTGTCGCGACAGCGTTCAATTTGGTCTTCTAATACATGGGCCGTTAGAGCGACAATTCGTGAAGCAGCTTTGCCTTCTCGGAGCTCCCACGCGCGTATTTCACGGCTCGCGGTAAGGCCATCCATTTCCGGCATTTCACAATCCATAAAAATAAGATCAAAACTCTTCTCGCTCATTTGCACCGCCGACAGGGCCTCTACGCCATTGCAGGCGAAAATGGGCTTTTGGTTGCATTTACTTAGCATGCCTTTCATCACTTGCCGAATCACTAGATTGTCTTCGGCAACCAATATGTGCAGCGGCGCCAGCTGAGCGAGGGAGGCCTTTATCAAACCCAACTTCGTAGGTTCTTTTGTCGCGGTTTTTTGAGCGCTCTGTCTGGCAACATCAAGCGCGCGTTTAATAATATCAATGCACTCAAATTCAACCAAAGGTTTGTCAATTGAGATCAAAACACTGGAGCCAAGTAAGTCTTCTTCTGTAGGCGGAATACTGGAGGCGGTAATCAGCACAAAAGGGATATCGCCGTAACCCTCCTCGACCATTGTTTTCGACAATCGAATGCCGTCTTTCTCTGGCATATTTAAATCGGACAGAATCAGGTCAAATGGCTGGGAATCCCCTTGCGCCGCCTCGAGTGAACTCATGGCATCCGCAATAGTTTCCGCATAACTCACCGACATTCCGTGTCTGGTAGCGTATTTTTCCAGTAGACCACCGTAAACCGTATTGTCATCGACGATCAACAATTTCTTACCCTCTAGAAACGCGTCGTGGCCATCTTTACTCTCAGTCAAGTTAGGATCTTTGGGTAAATTCAATGTCACCCAAAAAGTTGATCCAATACCCACCTTACTCTCTACCGCAATACCGTCACCCATCAACTCCGACAATTGCTTACAAATAGCGAGCCCCAAACCAGTTCCTCCATATTTACGAGTGGTGGAGGTATCAACCTGGTTGAAGGCCGAAAACAAGCCTTCCTGCTGCGCCACACTCATACCAAGCCCACTGTCTTTAACCGACAATTTTATCTTGCCCTCGCCAGCAGGAACGGCCTCAATTAAGACCTGACCTGCGTCGGTAAATTTAATCGCATTACTGACTAGGTTGATCAATATTTGCCGCAAGCGAATTGGGTCACCCAAAACCTGCCTAGGCAGAGAAGGAGAAATGTCAGCCATCAAAGAAATGTGTCTTTTAGAGGAACTGAGACGAAACATTTTCAGCACCTCCCAAACCAATTTTTGTATATCGATAGGAATGCTTTCCAGCTGCATTCTTCCTGCTTCAATCTTCGAATAATCGAGAATATCATTGATTACCGTGAGCAAGGTTTTTCCAGAAGCCAGCACCACCTCATTACATTTTCGTTGTTCTGCATTTAAAGGTGTATCGGAGAGAAGCTCTGCCATACCAATCACACCACTCATCGGCGTTCTGATTTCATGGCTCATCTTCGCCAGGAATAAACTCTTCGCCCGACTGGCGTCTTCGGCCATGTCTTTTGCTACCGCCAGCTCTTCGGTCGTTTTCAATAGTGCTTCATTGGCCTGTCGCCGCGCGCGATTGACAAAAAGTACGACGACAGCCAATACCACTAACGCGATCAAAACAAAGCCCACAACAAGCAACCAGATTCGCTGCTCATTGATGGTCAAGTTTTGCTGAACATTCGTGCTTTTTTGTTGGTTTATACGAAATTGTTGCTCTTCCAAGATAACATTATTTTTTTCAATAATATCAGACAGCGACTCCACTCGACGCTCTTTACTGCCTAATGTGGCAATGGTTCCGTCTAAGCGATTCTGATTCTTATGCAATTCAATTTGTTTTTTGAGCAGGGATTCCGCGGCATCGGAATATTGCCTGGACAAGGTGCTCAACTGACCTTCTCTATCAGCAATCAGATCATTTTTTGTCTTAATCTCCAGATGTTGAGCGAGTAGTTGTTTGTCTTGCTCTTTCTGGGCCAGTTTTTGAATGGCGAGCTTTTGGCTGTTTTGTTCCAGGCTGACCTGTAAGGAGTCCAACGAAGTTTTCTGCTGACTCAATCGCTCTTCAGTTTCACGGAATAATTCTGCAACATCCAATTCACTGCCACCGAGCAGAACAATATCCTTGTTCATGCTCAAACCTTCATAGACAATATTGCTGCGATTGATTTCAAATGTCAGTCGTTCGCCTAGAACAATATTGATCATGAAATCGGGTTTAAGCTTGCTTCCTTCACTGATCAGCAAGGTTTCACTTCGACGAATTTTACTGGCCAATTTCGTTAATTGGTTGTCGGCAGTGTCGCCTACGTAAACGACGTGGAAGTTTCCAGGGTCGAAGTTATGCGAATTTAGTACAGTGAGTTTGATTTTTCTGCCACGAATACGCACAAAACCAGTGGCGCGGCGTAACTCGTCGGTCAATTTTCGGTCTGCTGAGAGCGTTCCCAAGTGAAACTCAGAGATCTCTGGATCTTCCGGCCATTCAATATGATTGATCAATTGGTAGATGAGTGCGGTTTGTAACTGCACAATATCTTGGGGGTGCGCGGGTAAGCTGCATAGAATGAAGAGAAGGCCAACCATGGCGGATCGAAATTTACGCAAAAGTTTGGCTCTCAAATGATGGACGAATAGATCGCCGCGACTTTCACAATCTTGAGCAGCAATTTATGGCTAATTTCAATTTTTAACGAACTGAAGTGTTTTTTTACTATTGAGACATAAGTATCCGGCAATTCGGTAATATTAGACAATAACCAATAGAAATAACCATCAGTATTAGCCAATGGAAATAACTATTAGAAATAAGTAAGCCTTAAAGGAAGTTCCAGGATCTACGAACAAGAGACACTCATTCACTCGATATTGTACGCCGACGCCGGCCACGACCGGCTCTCACCGTCATTTTTGGCGCGGGAAGCGGTAATATTTCCGACAGTTTAATAAAACTTTCTTTTTTGTGGGGAATCGCCATTGCATCCACGAAATGCTGTTGAAAGTCTTCCGCTAGCGCGGTCTCCACCTTTTCAATGTTTTTCACAACTCTCTCGATCTGACTTCGATACCTGCGGTTCAGCAGGGCCATACGCGCTCCTGTCCCTGCGGCATTGCCCGCCGCAGACACATTGCCCAGATCGCAGTCTGGAATCAAACCCAGTGCCATGGCGTATTTGACATCAATGTGGGAACCAAAGGCTCCCGCCAGACGAATACGGTCGACATGACTTACCCCTGCACGCGCCATCAAGAGCTTAATACCCGCGTAAAGGGCAGCCTTTGCCAGTTGGATCGCGCGGATATCATTCTGAGTGATGTACAGAGGCCGATCACTGTCAGTAAGGCGATATTTGTAGGTGCGGCCATCCAACTCTAGACGACTGCAACGCTCTGCTAACGAGGCATCAAACACCCCATCCTGATCGACAAGCCCACTTAGAAACAACTCTGCAATGGCTTCAATAATGCCACTGCCGCACACACCTGTGATGCCTGTTGCCCTCACCGCCTCTGAAAAACCGCTCTCATCCGACCAGAGCTCTGAGCCGATCAGGCGATAGCGCGGCTCTAAAGTATCTCTATCAATTCTTAAACGCTCGATCGCCCCCGGAGCGGCCCTTTGTCCGCAGGAGATTTGAGCCCCTTCAAAAGCCGGGCCAGTGGGGCTTGAAGCCGCATACAATTTTTCACTGTTTCCCAGCACTATCTCTGCGTTTGTACCAACGTCCACTAATAGAGAGATAGGGTCCTTGTCTTGCGGTGCTTCAGCCAAAATAACGCCAGCGGTGTCAGCACCTACGTGGCCGGCAATACACGGCAGCAAATAAGCGCGAGCGCCGCGGGGCAGGCCTAAGAGTAACTCTTCGGCTGGCATCGATATGCCGCTGTCCACAGCCAAGGCAAAAGGCGCACCCCCAAGTTCAATAGGGTCGATACCCAGTAAGAGGTGGTGCATGATTGGATTGGCGACAAAAACCACTTCCAGAACCGCACTCTTGTCACATAGCGCCTGTTCCGCCAGCTGATCGAACAGTTGGGCCAAGGTTGCGCGCACAGCGCTGGTCATCTCGACATCGCCGCCTGGATTCATCATGCCATAAGAAACACGACTCATCAGATCTTCGCCAAAGCGAATTTGCGGATTCATGGCGCCCGCGGAAGCCAGCACCTCGCCGCTGCGTAGATCACACAGGTGTGCGGCAATGGTCGTCGAGCCTACATCCACAGCAATTCCCGCCACCCGATCCTGAAAGCCGGGCCAAAGGGCGACCACCTCCCCTCCTTCGCGCACCGCGCAGGTGACTTGCCAATTGCCCGCTCTTAAGATTTTTTGCACTTGAGGCAAGAGGTGGAACGCGAATTTAGGATCAACTAAATGCCACTCCTCTCGCAGCGAGTTTAAAAGTCGTTCGGTATCACCGCTTGAAACATCGAGACTGGGCGCCTCTACTTCTACAAAATACAGATGAATAAGAGGGTCGAGGTCTATGTTCAGAACTTCAGCGTCTTTACGCACCACCTGTCGATGCACTTGACTCTCTGGAGGCACGTCGATCAATACGTCACCCTGCAAGCGGGTATGACAGGAAAGGCGACGTCCATCCAGTAAAACCTTCTTGCGAGCAAAGCGCTGCTCCGGTTCCGACAGCGAGCTCAGATGATCCGCCGTGGATCGGATACCGTGCTTAGCAAATTCGCCCTCAGCCACATTGACCTGACAGCGACCGCAAATACCACGTCCACCACACACTGAGTCAATATCCACCCCCAAACTGCGAGCAGCCTGAACTAAGGGTGTGCCTATAGGAAATTTCCCACGCTTACCCGAAGGTGTAAAAATTGCCCACGCTTCGGGTTCATCCACTTCACTCACGCGTTACACCTCCGTTTCTTAGGCGCTTGCACCGGCTCGGCGGCGGCCTCGGCGGGCTCGGCGTTCATCCCCTTCTGGGGCGGGATCCCGATTGGCTGTGATCCAACGCTTGCACTCAGGATCGTGGCCCAGCATCACATCTGCACCGCGAATGCCTCCCATAATTTCAGCGTGCATCGGGTTGGTGATGGCCGAAGTCATGCCAGCACCCATCGCCATGGTAAGAAACGCGGAATTTAAAGGATTGCGATTGGGCAGACCGAAACTGATGTTCGAGGCACCACAGGTTGTATTCACTTTTAATTCGGTGCGCAGACGATGAATCAATTCCATTACCTGTTTACCCGCGGTATTAACGGCGCCCACAGGCATTACCAGCGGATCCACAATTACATCACTGGCGGGAATACCGTAGTCAGCCGCGCGCTGGATAATTTTCTTCGCCACCTCAAATCGCACATTAATGTCCTGACTAATTCCCGTTTCATCGTTGGAGATAGCGACCACGGCACAACCGTACTTTTTCACCAGTGGCAATACCCGATCTAGACTCTCATCTTCACCGGTAACAGAGTTGAGCAATGCCTTGCCCTTATAGACCGCCAGGCCAGCCTCAAGCGCTCCAATGATTGAAGAATCGATACACAGCGGTGCATCCGTTAGGGATTGCACCAACTGGATAGTTTTGGCGAGAATGGCCGGCTCATCAGCCAATGGAATACCCGCATTAACATCCAACATATGAGCGCCCGCTTGGACTTGCGCAATGACATCCGCTTCCACTCGGCTAAAGTCACCGTTTTTCATTTCTTCCGCCAATAATTTGCGTCCGGTGGGGTTAATTCGTTCACCGATCACCACAAAGGGTCTGTTAAACCCCAACACTACCTCTTTGGTACCTGAGCTAATTATTGTGTCAGTCATTGCCTGTCTCCATAAATAGGTCTGAATTGCTGTATTGCGTATCGCAGTGCGGGTACCAAGGCACACGCCCCTCTAATACCCCTGAACGATTAACCATCTCCGGCACCGACTCTTCTTGCCGAAAAGCCATAACGTGCACACCGGCTACCCCCTCAATCTCTTTCACCTGCTGCATCATCTCGATACAGATATTTTGACCTTCGGCCTTCTGGTTCTCGGCGCCACTCATGCGCTTAATGACACTGTCTGGAATATGCACTCCAGGCACATTATTGCGCATCCATTCCGCGCCCTTGGCGGAAGCCAATGGCCCTACTCCCACTAAAACAAATACTTTTTCATGCAAGCCTCGGTCGCACACGCGGCTCATATACTCTTTGAGACGAGGCAGGTCGTAGCAATATTGGGTTTGCACAAATTGGGCGCCCGCGGCCACTTTTTTGGCTAAGCGCTCGACGCGAAAGTCAAAATCGGGAACAAAGGGATTGGCCGCAGCACCAAGAAATACCTTTGGTGGTGAATCCAATTTCCGACCGCTTTGAAAGTGGGATTGGTCACGCATAGTGCGCACGATTTCAAGCAGTGACATGCAATCTAGATCGAATACCGGTTTTGCCCCGGGGTGGTCGCCGGTCTGCACACCGTCGCCAGACAGGCACATTATATTAGCCACCCCCATAGCCGCGGCCCCCAGGACATCGCCCTGTATGGCAATGCGATTTCGGTCGCGGCAAGAAACCTGCAAAATGGGCGAATAACCAACCCGAGTTAGCAGTGCGCAAACTCCAACGCTCGACATATGGCAGTTCGCACCTGAGCCGTCGGTTGAGTTAATTCCATCGACAATTCCGTCAAACAATTGCGCGCGCCGATAGACCTCCTCGACGCTCACGGAATCTGGTGGCGCCAACTCAGCAGTAACGGCAAAAACCCCCGCCCGCAGAACGCGTTCTAGGCGCCCTGCCGAATTGTGCCCAGGCAATATTGGCAAGGGATCGCCAACGATTACCGGCTCGTCTTTAAACTTCATTATTTGCCAAGGCCATGAAGCAGTTTTTCCTCTTCAACCTTCAATTGCGCGGCACGCAACCAAGAAGAGTGACCGTTCAAGCGAACGTCTACGGGCAGTTGAATCACCTCAATCGACTGCTGTGAATGCATTTGTCGAGCCCCGCGCGCCGCTTCTACCCAGACGCAGCGCATGTCTGGCTCCACCTCACAATTACCGTTGCTCCGCACCCCTCCGCAGGGACCATTACGCAGGGACTTAGGACAATTCATCGGGCAGCTCATTCCAGTATCAGAAAGTGCACACTGGCCGCACATTTGGCAGTCGAACAAAAAGCCCTTCACCCCTTTTTCCAAGATGGCCATGGGCCTGTCCATTCGCTCGTAACCGATGGCCCGCCAAAGGGGGTCGAGCTTTACCATCAACCACTCAAGCATCAGATAGAGCTTTTCCATCGAGGCTGAATGACTGGTTGACCAATATCTCACGGCTCTCATTTAAGACTCTCCAAAGACTTCATACCCCCTTGGGTATAGCTCCGTCGGCACTGACAAGCGCTCCACCTGTTTTCACAACACGGTTCAAAAAGTCATCTGGAAATTCACTTTCCAATTTTTCAGCCGCCAGATCGACAGAGAACTGCAAGTCTACAAGCTCCTCAGGGGAGCACTGCCGCGAATCGCGGCGCCAGTCATTCAAGTACGCATCCGAGCCCCCTTTACCGGCACGCATGGCGGCGCGATCGATGGCAATCGCAAAACGCGGCGACAATACTTTCTTGAAGCTGCTGCGACCAGATTTGGCGATTACCTGGGCGGGAATATCCCGCCAATAAACCGTTGTTAGTTTTGCCATTGCAACACCTCCAGTTGATCTAAACCGGCTTGCAGATTGCGATAACCGGTGAATTGATAATCAAAGTTAAGATCTAAGCGATGAGCACAGGCTTCGGCCTGACGCACAAGCGTGTCATCCTTTGTTTGGGCTAAATAAACCACCCTTTGATAGTGTCCAAAAAACTGTTCCTGCAATTGGGGGTAGCGATCAAGGCCCAAACCTTGAATCACTAGGCGATCAAAATGGCGTACTAAAAAGTCGGTGAGAAAAAATGTGCCGGGCTCTTCTTCCATTAAGCGATCAAAAAGCGCTTTACTTGAGAAGAATTCGTAGCAGTGCGCTCCGGGCAAACGAGCAACACCATAATCTTGCAGCACAGCGTCCAAGCGCCCGCCTGTACCACAATCGGCATAGGCCACAAACAAATGTTCGTAGCGATCACTCAATTCCTGCAGTTTGTCGGCAACACTTGCGGGGATGTCATCGGGGTGGTTGTGCAGTTCTGCAGGTAAACAATGTAACTTTAGCTGGTCCCATTTATTCAACTGCGCAAGCGCTACTAGCTCGCGAGCGATAGCCCCGCAGGCGATCACGCCCACGGCGGGAGTGGGTTTGGCTGGCCTTGTCACAGAAATCACGATTAACCCGCTAACGCGCGCCGCTCGCCGATCATGCGTTTCGCAATTTCAACGGTAGAAGCGGCGTCGCGACAATAGGTATCGGCACCCACTGCCTCACCAAACTCCTCATTAAGTGGAGCTCCGCCAACAAACACGAGACAGCGTTCGCGCATCCCTTTAGCGATCAGCTCATCGATCACTACCTTCATATAAGGCATGGTGGTAGTGAGCAAAGCGGACATTCCGAGAATATCCGGTTTATGCTCTTCTATTGCAGCGAGGTAGTTTTCAACGGGATTGTTAATGCCAATGTCGATCACCTCAAAGCCGGCGCCTTCCATCATCATTGCTACTAGGTTTTTGCCGATATCGTGAATATCGCCCTTTACTGTGCCTATAACCATTTTGCCAATAGGCTCAACGCCGGATTCCGCCAATAAAGGTCGCAGTATTTTCATGCCGCCCTTCATTGCGTTAGCAGACATAAGTACTTCCGGCACAAACAGAATGCCGTCTCGAAAGTCTACTCCAACAATATCCATGCCACCCACTAGGGCGACATTCAACACTTTTTCCGCGTTCCAGCCTCGGCTTAATAGGATTTCCGTGCCCTCAACTATATCTTCGAGGAGTCCGTCATAGAGATCATCGTGCATCTGCGCGACCAGATCGTCATCATTGAGTGTCGACAGATCCAGATCACCTTCTTCTTCAAGGGCGTTATCAGGCATGTAAGCTCTCCTATTTAGCCCGTCCATGGGTATTTTCCGATTCAGATTCCAAATTACGTCGATTCAGTCTTTGCTGCTGCCTTGAGACCGACGCAAGTTTATTCAAATACGACGAAATGGATGCCATATAGACGGAAAACAGCAGCCCCTAAGGGGGCGTGCTCAGAGCGGGAGGAGATCTTGAAATTGGGTATTAAAGAATCAATCAACGAGAAGTTCGACGTCGGCGAGGTGCCGCGCCTGAGGCGCTGCCAGCCAACAGACTGTCATCACCGCCATACTGTGCCGTGGCGCCAGTGGAAACCTCCCCTAGGACCTCTACAATCTCTTCTAGACTCGGTTTGGAACCCGGCTGATGCTCGTCTAAGGCCTTGCGCATGACCGCGACATGCTCTGGAGTGGTGCCGCAACAGCCGCCAATGATTCGAGCGCCTGCATCCACGGCCATGCGTGCGTAGGCCGCCATAAGCGCTGGGGTACCGTCATAGCGGATGGCTCCATCGATGTATTCTGGAATTCCGCAATTGCCCTTGGCAACTATAATTGCCCCTTCCTCCGACGCGGCGGCCATATTCGCAACCGTCACCACAAGCTCAGAGGGGCCAACACCACAATTGGCGCCATAGGCTGTGGGAGGTTTTTCTACTTCGGCAAGGAAACGCGCCAAACCTGCCGGAGTGATACCCATCATAGAGCGGCCATTGGTATCAAAGCTCATGGTAGACACTACTGGCAGGCCAGCCTCTGAGGCACCGTCGAGCGCTGCTTGCATCTCTTCCAAGGAGGAAAGCGTCTCGATCCACAATAGATCCGCCCCTCCCCGAGCAAGTGCCAGGGCTTGTTCAGCAAACGCGGCTCTCGCATCTTCCACACTGAGATTGCCAACCGGCGCAAGAATTTCACCTGTAGGCCCCATACATCCGGCCACCAGCACAGTGCGATCCGTTTTCGCGACCTCATTACGAGCAATGCTCACGGCACGCTCATTCAGCTCAGCAATATCCCCTTCGCTGTTGTGCAACCCAAGCCGGTACCGGTTGCCTCCAAAACTGTTGCTTAACAGTATATCGGAGCCTGCTTCAATGAAGCTGCGATAGCTCGCGGCCACGCGCTCGGGGTAATCACGGTTCCACAATTCTGGGGCATCCCCCGTTTGCAAACCCATCGCAAATAAATTGGTGCCTGTAGCGCCGTCAGCGAGCAAACAGCTTCGTTCCGCCAACAGTTCTCTCAACAGCTCAGCCATGACTCTCTCTTTTCGATTTGATACCGCCTAAAGGCAGAATAGTGACCGAGTATTTAGGGCATTTCTCTGAGCGCCCGTCAATTACTTCGTCACCTCATGACGCCGACAGACACTAAGGTGTCGCAAATCATGAAGCACGGCCCACGCAGCATGGTCATACTGAAGTTAATCCACCCGCTATTGTCAACAAGGACACTATTATGACTGAAGCTACAGAGCGTACGACTCGCCGCCGCACGGGTGGAGGTCGATCAGCCCGCGTCAAGGCCCGTCAAGAACGGACTGTCGAAGCGATCCCTTATATCACCCGCAAAATCGCTCCGCTGGAAGTTTTGGACGAAGATGGCCTAAAAATAATTGAAAACAATGCCGACTTGATTCTAGAAGAAATTGGTATTGAATTTCGTGGAGACCCAGAAGCACTAGAAATTTTTAAGAATGCCGGCTGTAGCATTGAAGGCGAGCGAGTCCGCTTTCCACGCGGCCTGTGCCGAAAAATAATCCAAGAGAACGCCCCAGAGCAGTTTACCCAACATGCCCGCAACCCCGAGCGCAATGTTGAAATAGGCGGCAAGCACACCGTTTTTGTTCCTGGTTATGGCGCTCCCTTTGTCCGTGACTTAGACGGTGGACGTCGTTATGCAACCCTAGAAGACTTCGATAATTTTGTAAAAATGGCCTACTCATCCCCGTATATGCATCACTCAGGCGGCACTATTTGCGAACCAGTGGATGTTCCCGTGAGCAGTCGTCACCTCGATATGTTGTATTCCCACATACGTCACAGTGACAAAGCGTTTATGGGTTCGGTGACCGCCCCCTCTCGAGCCGAAGACACCATTGATATGTGCAACATCCTGTTTGGTGAAGAGTTCGTGCAAAGTCACACCGTAACAACCAACCTGATCAATGCCAATTCGCCCATGACATTCGACGCCATTATGCTGGGTGCCGCTAAAGTGTATGCGCGTAACAATCAAGCCTGCGTTGTATCGCCGTTTATTCTTGCGGGCGCTATGGCGCCCGTGACGGTCGCCGGAACCCTGACGCAAATTCTAGCCGAAGTACTTGCGGGCATCGCTTTTATTCAACTTTATGCGCCGGGTGCTCCCTGTGTTTTTGGTACATTCGCCAGCTCTATATCCATGCAGTCCGGGGCCCCTACTTTTGGCTCGCCAGAGCCCGCACTGGTACTCTACGGCGCGGCTCAGTTATCGCGCCGTCTCGGCGTACCGTTTCGCTCAGGAGGCGCGCTGCCAGGCTCCAAGATTGCCGATGCCCAAGCGGCTTATGAAAGCGCCGCCACTTTGCAACCTACTTTACTGGCCGGCACCAACTTTGCACTGCATTGCGCCGGCTGGCTTGAAGGCGGTCTAGTGATGGGTTACGAAAAATTCGTTATGGACCTAGATCAACTGGGTATGCTGCAGAAATTCTCTGAAGGGGTTGACCTGTCTAAGAATGGTCAGGCACTGGACGCTATCCGCGAAGTGGGGCCCGGCAGCCACTATTTAGGTTGCGCGCACACCCAAGCCAATTTTGAATCCGCCTTCTACCAGTCGTCCATAGCGGATAACAACAGCTTCGAGCAGTGGCTTGAAGAAGGTGAGCTCGATGCCAATCAGCGCGCCAACAAAGTCTACAAAAAGATGTTGGAAAACTACGTCGCTCCGCCATTGGACGCCTCCATCGATGAAGCGCTTAAAGAATATATGACGAAGCGAAAAGCCGAATTGGAAAAGGCCGAGTAAGCTTTTTAGTGTCGCTATCGCTCAGCCTAAAAATTCAGTTAATGACCACGACAATGGATAATAAGGCATAGTCTAATGCCCCGGCGATCAGAGGCACTAAAAAAAGGAAAGCAG
>Ga0209826_1002374_pt1 | contig 12411 bp, 10 predicted proteins | sample GOMGulsemesocosm_5_FD_184637 | JGI IMG/M metagenome (GOLD analysis project Ga0209826, IMG submission 184637) | Methane-oxidizing microbial communities from mesocosms in the Gulf of Mexico - GOM15C Gulf of Mexico (SPAdes) (version 2) | ecosystem: Environmental > Aquatic > Marine > Cold seeps... | reverse complement strand
GCGTCCCATTGCGGCACCTGGCACCGGTGGCGTTAATGTTGAGCATGAACGCAAGCAAGTTAAAGTTGTTCAGTTAATCAGCTCATACCGTTTTCGCGGTCACCAAAAGGCCGAGCTGGATCCTCTAGGATTGATGGAGCGCGAGCAGGTTCCCGATTTAGAGTTGTCTTACCACGGTTTAACGCCAGCCGATCACGATACCGTTTTCCAAACGGGCAATTTATTTATCGGTAAAGACGAAGCTCCCTTAAGTGAAATTATTGAAGCTTTAGAGTCTACCTATTGTCGTCACGTCGGCCCCGAAATAATGCACATCACCAACCTTGCCGAAAAGCAGTGGTTGCAGCAGCGTTTGGAAAGTGTCCGATCTAAGCCTGAATTTAGCCCAGAAATGCGCAAGAGTATTCTTGAGCGCTTGTCGGCGGCTGAGGGCCTTGAGCGTCATCTCGACAGCAAATATCCTGGCACTAAGCGTTTTGGTTTGGAGGGCAGTGAGAGCTTCATTCCACTACTCGATTGTGTAATAAAGCGCTCAGGATATTACGGCGCAAAAGAAATCGTTATGGGTATGGCGCATCGTGGTCGCTTGAATACTCTGGTTAACATCTTGGGTAAGAACCCTTCAGAGCTCTTTGAAGAATTTGAAGGCAAGAAGTTGGTTGATACCTCCGGTGACGTAAAGTACCACCAAGGCTTTTCTTCAAACATTATGACCCCAGGTGGTGAAATTCACTTGGCAATGGCCTTTAACCCCTCGCACTTAGAAATTGTTTCTCCTGTTGTCGAAGGCTCTGTGCGCGCTCGTCAAGACAGACGTGACGATACTCAAGGCGACACGGTTGTGCCAATTGTGGTTCATGGCGATGCGGCTTTTGCGGGTCAAGGCGTTGTGATGGAAACCTTCCAGATGTCGCAAACGCGCGGTTATTTCACCGGTGGTACAGTTCACATCGTGTTGAATAATCAGGTTGGTTTTACGACTAACAAGCGAATTGATGCGCGTTCAACCGAATACTGTACCGACGTCGCTAAAATAATTGAAGCGCCGATTTTTCACGTTAACGGTGATGACCCCGAAGCGGTAATGTTTGTGACGCAACTGGCCACTGATTATCGTTATGAGTTTAAAAAAGACGTAGTGATCGACTTGGTCTGCTACCGTCGTCGAGGCCACAACGAAACCGATGAACCTTCGGCCACTCAGCCGATGATGTATCAAGCTATTCGCAAACAAAAAACCACACGCACTCTGTATTCCGAGCACTTAGTCAACGAAGGCATTGTGTCTCAAGAAGAAACCGATGCCCTGGCAAACGATTATCGGGCAGCGCTAGACCGCGGCGAGCATGTTGCCTCCGGCCTCGTTACTGTGCCCGATAAGTCTTTGTTTGTAGATTGGTCTCCCTTCATTGGTCACACATGGCAAACGGCAGGTGATACCGGTTATGACTTGCAACGTTTGCGTGGTATTGCGGCCAGTGTCTGTGAAATACCTGACGGCGTGCAAGTGCAGCGTCAGGTGGCAAAAATTTATGACGATCGTCGCAAAATGGCGAACGGCGCTCTGCCTCTGAATTGGGGCATGGCTGAACTTCTGGCTTACGCCACCATTTTGGAACAAGACTATCCAATCCGGATTACCGGGCAGGACGTTGGGCGAGGCACTTTCTCCCATCGCCATGCGGTTGTTCATAGCCAGCGAGATGCTTCGGCATATACGCCTCTGAACAATATCAAAGAAAATCAGCCACCTTTCGATTTGTACGACTCCTTCTTGTCAGAAGAAGCGGTGTTGGCGTTTGAATACGGTTACGCTACTACAGCGCCTAACGGTTTGGTGATTTGGGAAGCGCAGTTCGGTGATTTTGCTAACGGCGCCCAAGTGGTAATCGATCAGTTTATTACCAGTGGTGAACATAAGTGGGGCCGCTTGTGTGGCTTAACGATGCTGCTGCCACACGGTTATGAGGGGCAGGGGCCTGAACACTCTTCAGCCCGCTTAGAGCGCTACTTACAACTGTGTGCCGAGCATAATATTCAAGTCTGTATTCCCACAACGCCTGCGCAAATTTTCCACCTGTTAAGACGTCAGGCTATTCGTCCTATGCGTCGCCCTCTAGTGGTATTGAGCCCCAAGTGGATTTTGCGTCACAAGTTGGCCACCTCAACACTTGACGAACTGGCGGACGGGCAGTTCCATAACGTGATTGCAGACAATGAATTGGACCCTGCTGACGTCAAGCGAGTCATCATTTGTAGCGGTAAAGTGTATTACCACTTGCTCGAAGCGAGAGAAGAGCGAGGTCAAAAAGATGTTGCGCTTATTCGTCTTGAGCAGCTATATCCGTTCCCAGAAGTTGAATTGAAAAAGGCCTTAGCGCCCTATCAACATCTGGACGATGTGATGTGGTGTCAGGAAGAACCCATGAATCAGGGCGCATGGTATAGCAGCCAGCACCATTTACGACGCGTTATTCATGATGTGGATCCTAATCTCTATATCAACTACGTGGGCCGCGAAGCCTCAGCCGCACCTGCTGCCGGTTATATGTCTTTGCATCTGGAACAACAAAACAAGTTTGTTAATGAGGCCTTGTCTCTTTCTTAAAAGAGGCAAGCTTTTATTAACTTAAACATTTACATGACAGCGTTGAGCGCAAAAAAATTGCGCAGGCATAGCTAAGGAAGAAGAATGAGCATCGAAATTAAAGCGCCGCAATTCCCCGAATCTGTACAAGACGGTTCCATTGCAACCTGGCACAAGCAACCGGGTGAAGCTGTTTCTCGGGATGAACTGATTGTCGATATTGAAACAGACAAAGTTGTTTTGGAAGTAGTGGCACCTGCAAATGGTAGCATCGTAGAAATTTTGAAAGGCGAAGGCGAGATCATTGAGAGCAATGAAATAATTGCCCGTTTCGCTGAAGGCGCCGTTGCTGCGGCGTCGGCTGCACCGGTGGCAGCAGAAACGAGTGCGGATGTCAGCGTCGGTGAAAAATTGTTGAGCCCAGCGGCTCGCAAGTTGGCCGAAGAAAATAGTATTGATGTGGCCCAAGTTAGCGGCACAGGTAAAGATGGTCGCATAACTAAAGAAGACATAGTAAATCGCATTAAAAATGGCGCGCCAGCTGTTGCGGCTCCTGCGCCAAGCGCCCCTGTTTCTGCACCTGCGGCGCCTGCGCCAGTGGTCGAAGTGAGCGCCGGCGATCGTGTTGAAAAGCGCGTACCAATGACTCGTCTGCGGAAACGCGTTGCTGAACGCCTGCTCGAAGCCACTAGCACCACGGCTATGTTGACCACCTTTAACGAAGTGGACATGGGCCCCGTGATGGAGTTGCGGGCTAAATATAAAGATAAGTTCGAAAAAGCTCATAATGGTACTCGTTTAGGCTTCATGGGCTTCTTCGTGAAAGCGGCGGTTGAAGCTCTGCGTCGTTTCCCTGCAGTGAATGCCTCAATTGATAATGACGACATTGTTTACCACGGCTTCCAAGATATAGGTGTGGCCGTGTCCACGCCAAAAGGTTTGGTTGTGCCTGTGTTGCGTGATGCAGAAAATATGGGTTTGGCCGATGTTGAAAGCACCATTCGCGATTACGGCTTGCGCGCTCGTGATGGCAAGTTGACCATGGACGAAATGACCGGAGGTACATTTACTATTACCAACGGCGGCGTGTTTGGTTCTCTGATATCGACGCCAATTTTGAACCCGCCACAAACGGCTATTTTGGGTATGCATAAAATTCAAGATCGCCCAATGGCGGTGAATGGTGAAGTAAAAATCTTGCCAATGATGTACCTGGCGCTGTCTTACGATCACCGGTTGATTGACGGTAAAGATGCCGTGCAATTCCTTGTGGCCATTAAAGATATGATTGAAGATCCTGCGCGCATCCTGCTGGAAATGTAAATTCTTATTCGAAGCCTTTGAGTCTCTAAAATATTAGAGCTCAAAGTGCCAAGCTCAACCCGAATTAAAATTGGAAACCAAAATGTCTGAAAAATACGATGTAATTGTTATCGGTTCTGGCCCTGCAGGATATGTAGCTGCTATCCGCGCTGCCCAGTTGGGTTTAAAAACAGCGTGTATTGAAAAGTGGCAAGACAGCGCCGGTAAGGGCGTTAATGGCGGCACCTGCTTGAACGTAGGTTGTATTCCTTCAAAGGCACTGTTAGACAGCTCGCACAAATATCATGATGCCAAGGACGCTATGTCAGGTCACGGTATCAGCACAGGCACTGTGACCATTGACGTGCCGGCAATGATTAAGCGAAAAGATAAAATTGTTAAGCAGATGTCGGGTGGCATTGCCGGTTTGTTTAAAGCCAACAAAGTAAGCTCGCTATACGGCACTGGCAAGCTCTTAGCCGGTCGTAAGGTTGAGTTCACTGCTCTTGACGGAGCGGTGAGTGAGCTTGAAGCTGACAACATAATTCTGGCTTCTGGCTCTGTGCCTGTCGCCATTCCTATGGCCCCCGTAGACAATGAGGTTATCGTTGACTCTACTGGCGCCTTGGAATTTGATTCTGTACCAAAGCGCCTGGGTGTAATTGGCGCGGGCGTAATCGGGCTGGAGCTGGGCAGTGTCTGGAGTCGCCTGGGTTCTAAAGTTGTGTGCTTAGAAGCCATGGACAGTTTTTTGGCCATGATGGATCAGCAAATTGCTAAAGAAACCAAAAAAATCCTCACCAAGCAGGGCTTAGATATTCGTCTGAGCTGCCGAGTGACTGGCACAGAAGTGAAGGGTAAAGAAGTTGTTGTGACCTTCACCGACGTAGACGGTAAAGAACAAACTGAAACCTTCGATAAGCTGATTGTGTGTGTCGGGCGTCGTCCGTTCACCGAAGGTTTGTTGTCGGGTGATTGTGGCGTGAACCTCGATGAGCGTGGCCTCATTTATGTTAATGATTTGTGTTCTACCAGCGCGCCGGGTGTTTGGGCTATTGGCGATGTAGTGCGCGGCCCGATGTTGGCACATAAAGGTTCTGAAGAAGGCGTAATGGTGGCCGAGCGTATCGCAGGGCAAAAACCTTTATTAAACTACGATATTATTCCTAACGTTATCTATACTCACCCTGAAGTGGCGTCAGTGGGTAAGACCGAAGAACAACTTAAAGCCGATGGCGAGCCTTACAACGTGGGTGTATTCCCCTTTGTGGCCATTGGTCGTGCTGTTGCCGCTGATGAAGCGGACGGCATGGTAAAAATGCTTGCACATGCTGAAACGGATCGCGTATTGGGTTGCCATATTGTTGGCCCAAGTGCGTCTGACTTGGTTCAGTCTGTTGCAATTGCCATGGAGTTTGGCTCTAGTGCAGAAGATATTGGGATGACTGTTTTTGGTCATCCAACCTTCTCGGAAGCAGTGAAGGAAGCCGCTTTGGCTGTGAATGGTCACGCCATACACATGCCAAACCGCAAGCGCAAAAAATAATAATCACAGCGTGTTTGGAGGTTGTCACGTTTAGGCGTGTGTGGCCTCATTGAAAACCAAGGGGGCGACCTTTTTCACTGATAAAGCGTCGCTGACTATAACTGAGTGTTCGTTCTTACTAAATTACAGTATGGACCAACGCGAGTGAACGGAAAAAAATCATGAATTTGCATGAGTATCAAGGGAAGCAGTTGTTTGCCGAATACGGCTTGCCTGTCTCTAAAGGCATTGCCGCTGAAACAGCAGCAGAAGCCGTCGCCGCAGCCGATATCATCGGTGGCGACAAGTGGGTAGTTAAAGCTCAGGTACACGCTGGTGGCCGTGGTAAAGCGGGCGGCGTCAAGCTGGTCAGCACTAAAGGTGAAATTGAAGCCTTTGCCAAGCAGTGGCTGGGTAAAAACCTAGTAACTTACCAAACAGATGCCGACGGTCAGCCCGTTAGCCGTATTCTGGTTGAGCCTTGCACCGACATCGACCAGGAATTGTACCTGGGCGCGGTAGTCGATCGCTCTAGTCGCCGTATTGTTTTCATGGCCTCCACTGAAGGTGGTGTTGAGATTGAAAAAGTTGCGGAAGAAACCCCTGAGAAAATTCTCAAAGCTGAGATTGATCCTCTAGCGGGTGCACAGCCTTATCAGGCTCGTGACTTGGCTTTCCAGCTAGGTTTGGAAGGTAAGCAAATCAAGCAGTTCACTCAAATATTTTTGGGTTTGGCGAAATTATTTGCTGACAAAGATTTGGCTCTGATGGAAGTGAACCCTCTGGTAATTACTCCAGCGGGTGACTTGCACTGCTTGGACGCCAAACTGGTTGTCGACAGCAATGCAATGTACCGTCAGCCAGCGCTGAAAGAAATGCACGATCCTTCGCAAGAAGATGAGCGCGAAGCACACGCGGCACGTTTTGAACTGAATTACGTAGCCCTTGATGGCAACATCGGGTGTATGGTGAACGGTGCAGGCCTGGCGATGGGTACTATGGACATCGTTAAGTTGCACGGCGGAAACCCTGCCAACTTCTTGGACGTAGGTGGCGGAGCTACTAAAGAGCGCGTTATTGAAGCCTTCAAAATTATTCTATCTGACACCAGCGTAGAAGCCGTATTGATTAACATCTTTGGCGGTATCGTACGTTGTGACCTGATCGCTGAAGGCGTGATTGGTGCAGTAGAAGAAGTGGGCGTTAAAGTGCCTGTTGTCGTTCGACTTGAAGGTAACAACGCCGAAATTGGTGCTAAGGTTTTGGCCGATAGCGGTTTGAATATTATTGCCGCCACCAGCTTGACTGACGCGGCTGAGCAAGTGGTTAAAGCTGCAGCGGGAGGCCAGTAAACATGAGCATTTTAATCGACAAGAACACTAAGGTTATCTGCCAGGGCTTCACCGGTTCTCAGGGCACTTTCCACTCTGAGCAAGCGATTGAATACGGTACGAAAATGGTGGGTGGCGTTACACCTGGCAAAGGTGGTCAAACTCACCTGGGCTTGCCCGTTTTTAACACTGTGCGTGAAGCGGTAGAAGCAACGGGTGCTGATGCATCTGTAATCTACGTGCCTGCTGCCTTCTGTAAAGATTCAATTCTTGAAGCGGCAAACGGCGGCATCAAGCTGATTGTTTGTATTACTGAAGGTATTCCTACTCTGGACATGCTGGACGCGAAAGTTCGTTGCGACGACTTGGGTGTGCAACTGATTGGTCCTAACTGTCCGGGTGTAATCACTCCGGGTGAATGTAAGATCGGCATTATGCCTGGTCACATTCACCTGCCAGGCAAAGTGGGTATTGTTTCGCGTTCCGGCACACTAACCTATGAAGCCGTAAAGCAGACGACTGATTTCGGTTTTGGCCAGTCAACGTGTGTTGGTATTGGTGGCGACCCCATTCCCGGTTCTAACTTCATCGATATTTTAGAGATGTTTGAAAAGGACCCCGCCACTGAAGCGATCGTCATGATCGGTGAAATTGGTGGTACTGCAGAAGAAGAAGCAGCAGCTTACATTAAGGCTAATGTGACCAAGCCTGTTGTGTCTTACATTGCAGGTGTTACAGCGCCCGCAGGTAAGCGTATGGGCCATGCAGGCGCCATTATTTCTGGTGGTAAAGGTACTGCAGACGAGAAGTTTGCAGCCTTGGAAGACGCCGGTGTTAAAACCGTTCGTAGTCTTGCTGACATTGGTGTAGCTCTGAAGGAAATTACCGGCTGGTAGTTTTCTGAGCATCCGTGAATAAGCGGACGCAATAGAAAAGGCCGATTCTAGCGATAGAGTCGGTCTTTTTTTCGTTCTGAGATTTACAGTTTGGCTTGTATTAAGCCTCAGAATTCTTGAAGAATTATTCGTGCGTATTGCAAGATTACGAGCAAAAATGTTTAGATGTACATATGCATACCTTCTTCGTAAAGGCCGTGATTTCAAATCACTGGACGTATACACTTCGGAATTACTTTACCTTTAGCCTCTAGGATATTTTATGGATTCGCCAAGAGACGCCCTTGAGCGCCTACACGCTCGCATTGAGGGCACTATGGACAATGGGCGCAAGGCGGCCATTGCAAAACGTCACGCCAAGGGCTATCGCTCTGCGCGCGAGAATGTTGCCGAGCTCAGCGATGAAGGCAGTTTTATTGAATATGGTCAGATGGCGGTGGCGGCTCAGCGCATGCGGCGTGACTACGAAGAATTAAAAAGTGCCACTGCAGCGGATGGAATTATTACGGGTTTAGCGACGGTGAACTCTGAATTGCATGACAAAGGAGCCAGTAAGGCGGCGCTAATAGTTAACGACTACACTGTATTAGCGGGTACCCAAGGTTACTTTCATCACAAAAAGCTCGATCGGATTCTCGAAGTGGCTGAAGCGCAAAACCTTCCAGTTATTATGATGACTGAAGGTGGCGGTGGTCGTCCCGGCGACACTGACGCACTGACCCAAATTGCTGGCCTGAATATTACGTCCTTTGCTGCGTGGGCGGGCTTGAGCGGCAAGGTGCTGCGCATCGCGGTGAACAATGGTTATTGCTTTGCGGGTAATGCAGCACTGTTTGGTTGTGCCGATATAAAAATTGCCACTCAACATAGTTGGATTGGCATGGCGGGGCCCGCGATGATTGAAGGTGGAGGTTTAGGCAGCTTCAAGCCAACAGAGATTGGCCCAATAGAGGTTCAATCTAGTAACGGCGTTATCGATATTGTGGTGAACGACGAAGTGGAAGCTTGCGCCGCCGCTCGTAAGGTATTGTCTTACTTTCAAGGAGACCTCCTCAATTGGATTGCGGGCGATCAAGATACCCTTATTGATGGACTGCCGGAAGATCGTCGTTATTCTTATAAAATCAGATCGCTCATAGAAATATTAGTTGATCAAGACAGCTTTATTGAACTCAAGCCTCTTTGGGGCACCGCAATGGTGACAGGGCTGGTGCGCATTGAAGGTCGTGCGATGGGTTTGATTGCCAACGACTGTCGGGTGTTGGGTGGGGCAATTGATGCCGTAGCGGCCGAGAAAACGGCCGCTTTCTTGCGGTTTTGTGAGGCTCAGTCTATGCCCGTATTAGCGCTGGGAGATACGCCTGGCTTTATGGTGGGCCCCGAGAGTGAAAAAAATGCCGCCGTGCGTCATTTTTCTGATTTGTTTGTCGCCGGTGCACAGCTGAAAACGCCGTTGGTGACTGTCTTTTTACGTAAGGGCTATGGTTTGGGCGCAATGGCGATGGCGGGAGGCAGTTTCGCCAAACCAAATTATTGTGTGGCATGGCCCTCCGGTGAATTTGGTGGCATGGGCTTAGAAGGTGCTGTGCAACTCGGTTTTAAGAAAGAACTGGACGAACAAGAGACCCCAGATGCTCGCAAAGCTTTGTTTGACTCGTTAGTTGCGGAGTCTTATGAGCGGGGTAAAGCTACTGAAGCAGCAGCGCACCTAGAAATAGACGCCGTGATTGACCCAGTAGATACTCGCAAAATTATTGTTGCGGCTCTTAACTAAATTGAATTTACCGTGAAGTTAAAAATATGGCTGATATAGAAAAGCTACGAAAGCTTTGTAAGCTAATGGTGAGCGCGAACCCTGGCGATCACTTTCATGCCTTAGATATGCGTTTTACACGTTTGGAGGAGGGCAAGGTTCTTGCGGAGTTACCCTACAGCGAGTCGATAGTCGGCAATCCTGAAACGGGCGTTATTCACGGAGGTGCCTTAACGGCATTGCTGGATACTTGTTCAGGCTTTGCTGCAATATCGGCACTGGATGATCTAGCCATTTGCCCAACAATGGACCTTCGCGTGGACTACATGCGTGCAGCCGAACCGCATAAGCCGGTGTTTGCGAGCGCGGAAGCCTATCGAGTAACTCGCCAAGTAGTGTTTTGTCGAGGCGTGGCTTATCAAGACGACATTAACAACCCCGTGGCACATTGTGTGGCGAATTTCATTCGATTAGACCCAGAGGTCAGCGCCAAAATGACCCAAATGATTGAGCCATTTTTGGAAGGTATAGAGTGAGTAAATTAACTGGAATTGCCGGAATAATTCAACGAGCTCAAAGCACTTCGTCTCCCGAGCTCATTATCGATGCGGTTCCCTACGCGCGCTTGTTAGGTATGCGTAGTGTTTATGAACCTGATGATGCAGGCGGCGCCTTGATATTCCATCTGCCACCCAAGAAAAGCAATGTCGGCAACCCCACCTTACCGGCCTTGCATGGTGGTGCCATCGGCGGATTTATGGAAATGGCGGCGACCATTCACGTACTGATGGCTATGGATGTTGTAAAGGTGCCTAGGGTAGTCGATTTTTCGATTGATTACGTGAGGGCAGGCCGATACGAAGATACCTGGGCCAGTTGCTCTGTTGTGCGACAAGGTAACAAATTGGTGAACGTTGCCATTAAAACCTGGCAGCAGGATCGGGATGTGTCTATCGCAACCGCGCGGGCTCATTTTTTAATAGACTGAAGTTGTCTATAAATTTCGTGATGCAGACGGATGGTACCTTGGAGGCAAGTAATGCAATTTTCGAGACTATTACTGCTGTCCCTATTGTTTACCAACAGTGGCGCTTTTGGGGAGGATTATCCTGCGCTCTCGCTTGAGGTCATAAACATTTTTATGGCTTCGAAGGAGGTTTTGTTCGAAAAGCAGGTGGAAATAAATTCAGCCAATAGTGATAAAAGTGGTCTGTTTGGTCAATCGTTTCTTCGTGAAATCGATATCGTTTATAGAAAGAATCATGGTCAGGCTTTACCCAAATCCGATCATCCAATAAAGACCTTATTGTATCAATCGATATTATCTGTCATGGAAGATAATCGGGCCTTGATCATGGATCCGGATCTCGCCTATAAGGGCTTGATACCGGCTACTTTTTCTTTTCAATTGTCGCAGCGTTTTTCCAACAGCGGCTACCCTGTGAAAATTAAATTTGTAGGCTTGCGAAACAATTTGGTTAACGAGGCTAACAACCCTGATGCTTGGGAATATGAAGTCTTGTCCAAAGTGGCAGTCTCAGTTTCGGAAGATGGTGTTCTTGTCCAACAAGTTACGGAAGAAAAAGGACGTTCGATGGTTCGGACCTTGAAACCCATCTACTTCTCCTTAGATTGTCTTTCCTGTCACGGCACTGTAAGCGATAATTCCGCCAATAAATTTATCAGTGAAGAACATTGGACACTTATAAATAAGGCTGGCTTCAAAATGCCAAATTATCGATTAGGTGATTTGGCGGGAGGCGTCAGCTTAAAGTTGGATGTTTTAGGTGTTCAAGAAGGTGGTAATCTTGAGCTTCAATAAACGTTCGTTAGTATTTCGTCATTTGGTGGCTTGTTCATTGTCATGTTGTTGCCTGGTACTGTTTTCATTGAAGGTTTTTGGAGAGGGGGGCGACACAGACCGAAGCACCATAACAATCGGCACCTACGGTTATCAACCTCATATAAAAGTAGGTGCTGGGCCTTTGCAAGGGCGTGGTATTAATTACTTAAGAAAATTGCTTGAGTCTGCAGGGTATAAGCCGATTTTCCAAGTGGTACCTCGCAAAAGGCTTGCCCAATATTTAGCGAATGGAAAAGTGGATATGGCTTTCCCAATCTATGAAAAAGAGCTGCGAGAGTCAAAGCGAATGTCTGTTCGCCCCTTGTTATTTGAAACCCCTGGTCTTTGTTTTCGTAAGGAAAATTTCATTCCGTTTTTAAGTGTTATAGACCGTTGGAAAAATTTGGATATTATTTATGCGGGCGGCACAGAAATTATTCCCTTTTTGGCAAAAAACAATGCCTCCCTAAAGCCTGTTTTTGGCACTAATATTCAAGATCGATTAATCAAGATGTTGGCATCCAAGCGGGCGGATGCGGCATATGTTGCTAATGTTTTTCCAATGTACAACGTCAACAGTCGGTTTTATAAGTCGATTGCCTGCTCGAACTTTTATGGTCACTCAAGCCCTGTTTATATTGCTATTTCAGATCAACTTGATTTGAATGTTATAAAGTCATTGAGGCAGTCGTATATAAAGTTACCGCACTATGCGGAGTTTGAGTTAGATACATTCAAGTGAAGAGAGTAGCTCACCCTTGTTGAGTGAGCCTTATCAAGGTATAAAAATTCTGTTAGCTGCAGTGGAGCACTAAATTTCATGAGCTCGCTTAGTGCAGAGCTTCATTTTATAATGGTATCGCAAAAACATTCACGGCCACGGCCATAGCAATGGTGCCCAGAAATAGTGCCCCAACGGTCAAGGCAATGCTTCTCAGAGTTTGCTTGTCTTGGATTTGGTCTTCGTGCATACCGCTCTCCTTAGTGTTTGTTAAGTAGAACGGTAGCCTATTGAGGCAATCGTTTATTGACGTAAATCAGTACTGCCGTAAAAATGCCTGAAAATCGAGCTAAAATAGTGCTTTCGCGTCCCTAGTGTGCCTTATACCGATAAATATCCCCTTGAAAAGCTCCAACTAGCCCCAATCTTTAAGTCCATCGAGAATATTCCCTT
>Ga0209826_1002371_pt1 | contig 12423 bp, 10 predicted proteins | sample GOMGulsemesocosm_5_FD_184637 | JGI IMG/M metagenome (GOLD analysis project Ga0209826, IMG submission 184637) | Methane-oxidizing microbial communities from mesocosms in the Gulf of Mexico - GOM15C Gulf of Mexico (SPAdes) (version 2) | ecosystem: Environmental > Aquatic > Marine > Cold seeps... | reverse complement strand
TTAGACTAACTTCACCGTAAAATGATAGTCGTTAATAACAGCAGCAATAACAACAGGAGTGGCAGTAGAAATGACGGTAGACCAGTGGTTAATGATTGCCGTTTTTTTTGCTACTTTTATCGGCTTACTTAAATACCAACAAAGTCCTGAACAAGTATTTTCAGTGACGGTACTTAGCTGTTTAGCACTGTCCTTTGTCAGTGTAGACGATGTTCTTACCAATGCTGTTAATCCAGGTTTAATCACTTTGATTTTACTGGTGCTTTGCTCATTTTCTTTTGAACGCACCAGTATTTTACGCCGTTTAAGTGGCCGTGTTTTTAATGGCTCTAAAGTGAAATCAATGCTCAGGCTGTTCATTGGTACTGCGATTGCTTCAGCTTTAATGAGTAACACTGCGGTGGTAGCAACGTTAATTAATACGGTAAAAAACAATAAGTTAATCAATGCAGGGAAGTTATTATTACCCTTATCTTATGCGGCTATTCTAGGTGGTACGCTAACGTTAGTAGGAACATCTACTAACTTAATTGTAAACTCATTATTGCTTGAACATGGTGCGGTTGGCTTTAGATTTTTTGACTTTACCGTTATTGGTTTAGTGGCGTTAATGTTATCTTTAATCGTTATTGTTGTTCGAGCTAAAAACTTACCTGATATGGAGCAAGGAGAGCTGTTAACACAAGATTATTTACTTGAAGCGAAAGTGGCTAATGATTCAAAGCTTATAGGTAAAAGTATTGAAAATAATGGTTTAAGAAATTTAGACACCTTATTTTTGGTAGAAATCGTTCGTCAAAATCGTTTGTTATCTCCTGTTACTCCAGAAGAAAATATACAGGCAGGCGATACCTTAATTTTCAGTGGTGATATTTCAAAAGTATTAACCTTACAACAATTTGATGGTTTGCATTTATTTGTTGAACATGACGAATTGCTACGCGATAAGTTAACCGATAACTTAACGGAAGTCTTGATAAAAACAGACGCAACTATTGTTGGCAAAACATTAAAAAAAGCAGGTTTTCGAGCACGTTTTGATGCCGCTGTTGTTGCTGTTCGTCGTGAAGGATCAGCGCTATCAGGAAAGTTGGGCGATATTGTACTGCAATCAGGTGATTTTTTAGTACTTGCTGTTGGTCCTGATTTTTCTAGTCGTAGCAATTTGTCAAAAAACTTCTTTATTCTATCAGGGCAAAAAGCCATTAATATGCTCAGTGGCTGGCGTGACTGTGGTACTGTTTTTGGCTTTTTACTGGCAATTATTGTGTCTGTATTAACGCCTATTTCGTTATTAAGTTGTCTATTTTTTTATGTCGCAGCGCTTATCTTTAGCGGTGCGTTAACGGTAAATGAAATTAAACGCCGCTTTCCCTTAGAAATTTGGATGGTAGTGTTAGGCGCACTTACGCTAGCCAGCGCCATTGAAAATACCGGCATTGCTACTATGATCGCCCAATGTATTGAACAACTACTTGATGGCCGTAGTGTTTATTTAGCCTTTATCGCTATTTTTGTTTTAACTTTATTGATGACTGAATTGATCACCAATAGCGCTGCCGCTGCCTTGGCATTTCCTATTGCTTATAACATTGCTTTAGGTTTAGGCGTTAATCCCGTCCCTTTTGTTATGGCGGTAGCATTTGCGGCCAGTGGTTCGTTTATTAGCCCTTATGGGTATCAAACTAACTTGATGGTTTATAATGCGGGTAATTATAAATTAGCTGATTTTGTTAAGTTTGGCTTACCCGTATCAATTGTTTATAGCATGACGGTAATTCTGATGATTCCTTTAGTTTTTCCTTTTTAACCTATAGCGTTTAGACCAATAACTAATTCAAATTGAGAGAAAAATGAAAACAGAAAATACTACATGGCATGACCAACATATAACCAAAGAACAACGAGCAAGCTTAAAACAACAAAACCCCTGTTTGCTATGGTATACAGGCTTAAGTGGCTCGGGTAAGTCAACCGTTGCAAATGCTGTGGATGCTTTATTATTTAAATTAAATTGTCATAGTTACTTGCTTGATGGTGACAATGTTCGCCATGGTTTAAATGGTGACTTAGGCTTTAGTGATGAAGACAGAATTGAGAATATCCGCCGTATTGGTGAAGTGGCCAAACTTTTTCTTGATGCGGGTTTAATTGTTTCTACCGCGTTTATTTCTCCCTTTGCTCAAGATAGAGTGAGTGCTAGACAAAAATTATTACCTAATGAATTTATTGAAGTGTTCATTGATACGCCTATTGATATTTGTGAACAGCGAGATCCAAAAGGTTTATATAAAAAAGCTCGCGCGGGTGAAATTAAAGACTTTACGGGGATTGATTCAAATTACGATACTCCCCAAAACCCAGAAATTCACGTAAAAACAAGTGAACAATCTATTCAAGTTTGTGCGATGCAAATAGTGAATTATTTGGCTGAGCAAGGCTATATTTCAGTTAGCTTAGCAAATTTATCTAGCTGAGAAAATTCATCAAGCTTAATCAAGCTTAAAAGGCTCATAAGGATAAACAATGCATTACGATGTATTTAATGGTGATGCCGATGGTATTATTGCTCTGCTACAACTACGACTTTCTAAGCAAGTATCACAACCTACAAACCCAAAATTAGTTACCGGTGTTAAACGTGATATTAGTTTGCTTAAACAAGTTGATATAAACCTAGCTAAATCGGTAACCGTATTAGATATTTCGCTAGAAAAAAATAACCAAGCTTTAATTCAATTACTTGAAAAAAAGGTGGATGTTTTTTATGTTGATCATCATAGAACAGGTGATATTCCTACGTCAAAACACCTACAAAGTTTATTTGATACTGATGCGAATATTTGTACTAGTTTACTGGTGAATAAACATTTAAATAATGAATTTGTAGCTTGGGCTATTACCGCCGCTTTTGGTGATAATATGCACAAATCAGCTGAAGCGCTATCTGAAAAAATAGCTTTGTCAGCAGCACAGCAATCATTACTAGCCGAACTTGGTACTTACATTAATTACAATGGCTATGGTGCAAATGTTGATGATTTACATTTTCATCCCGCTGATTTATTTAAAAAGTTATTAACTTATGCTGATCCCTTTGATTTAATTAATGAGCAAAACTCTGTTTTTTCATTACTTAAAATGGCTTATTTAACGGATATGGAAAAAGCAAATAATGCTGAAATTCTTAATGATAATAAGCAAATGAAAGTAGTGCTATTAGCTGATGAATCATGGGCAAGACGTGTTAGTGGCGTTTTTGGAAATGAACTAGCTAATACCTCGCCAAATAAAGCCCATATTGTACTTACGTTAAATACCAACACCCGTACTAATGCCAACAATGATAACAGTATAAGTAACCGCTATACCGTAAGCTTACGTGCGCCGCTAAACAATAAGCAAGGAGCAGGGGATTTATGCGCTAAATTCCCCACGGGGGGTGGTAGAGCAGCGGCAGCAGGAATTAATGCATTACCAGTAGAAATGCTTGGCGATTTTGTTGATAGCGTGTCAAAATATTACCAATAAAGAATATGTTTCTACTTCGCTCAAAGACCGTATAAAACTTACGGAATGATGAGCTTTATTCAGTAGTTAATTGATATAAGGTAAAGGAATATTATGAGTTTATTAATAACAGGTGGTACAGGTTATATTGGCAGTCACACTGTAGTTGAATTACAAAATTTAGCTCAAGAGCAAGATATTATTATTGTTGATGATCTATCTAATTCATCAACAAAAGTGCTTGATAGGATCACGAAGATCACCAATAAAACAGTTACCTTTATCAAAGCAGATATTTGTGATTATGATGCCATGAATGCGATATTTAACCAGTATGATATTGAAGCTGTTATTCATTTTGCCGGTTATAAAGCGGTAGGTGAGTCAAATGAAAAGCCGTTAACTTATTACTATAATAATGTTTCGGGCACCGTTATGTTGTTAAAAGTTATGGCTGAACACAAGGTTAAAAAACTGGTGTTTAGCTCATCTGCAACGGTTTATGGTGATAATGTTTCGCCACTTGATGAAACAATGTCAACCTCAGCTACTAACCCTTATGGGCAAACTAAGCTGATGATTGAACATGTCTTGTTTGATTTAGCTAAAAGTGACAGTGATTGGTCAATTGCTTGTTTACGTTATTTTAATCCTATTGGTGCGCATGAGTCTGGCTTAATTGGTGAAAACCCTAACGGTATTCCTAATAATTTATTGCCGTATGTTGCGCAAGTTGCTGTTGGTCGGTTAGCACAATTACAAGTGTTTGGTGATGACTATGATACCGTTGATGGTACCGGTGTTCGTGACTATATTCATGTGGTTGATTTAGCGCAAGGGCATGTAAAAGCGTTACAAAATTTAGATAAGATATCTGGCTGTAAAGCCATTAATTTAGGAACGGGCAACGGTACATCTGTTCTAGAAATAGTAAATAAATTTAAAGAGATCAGCGGTCAAGAAATTGCCTATAAAATAGTACCAAGACGTGCAGGTGATTTAGCAACCGTTTATGCTGATGCAAAATTAGCCCATGAATTACTTGGTTGGCAAGCTAAGAAAAATTTACACGCCATGATTGAAGATACATGGCGTTGGCAATCAGAAAATCCAGAAGGTTTTTAGTTCATACTAAGCGTATTTGTTTAGCTTTTTTTGTTCTATTATGTAATTAATCAGGTCAATCTGAACCATGTAGGTTGACCTGCACGCAGTGAGGCTAAACAACGCCGAATATTAAAAATATTACAAAATACTTATCGCTCAGCGTGTGATGAACTACACGTTAAAGCTGCTTAGTTAAACTAAATGCACCTCTAATTTGACCTAATGAATAGCCTGTTGCTTTATCATCAGGGTAATGGTTTTTTAGTGCCGTTTTAGCTTCTTGACTTAATTCGCTGCCGTGACAAGTTAAACAAAGTGGCGCAGAACCTTGAGCTTTCATAAAACGAAATTCATTACCAACGATTTCAGCTTTAGCTATCGTTTTAGCACTTTCACCTTGCTGTTGACGAAGATCAAATTCAGCTAAAGTTATCTTTTCCCATGCATCAGGAATTGCACTTTTATTATTTCTCGCTTTTAAACTTACTCTTCTAACTTGCCAGTTATTGGCTAAAGTTAAGTTCTTAGCAATTTCAGGTGCTTTTACTGAACATACTTCAATTGCGTGTGTTACACCACCTTCAGCTAATGCTTTTTTCAATTGTGGCTTTAAAGCACCGCCAAATTGCTTAACTATAGTAATCGCCTCGGCTTTTAGTGCTGTTATATCGGTTTGCTGTGCAATAACAGCAAAAGAATTAAGCACTAAAAAACCACTGGTAAAGGTTAATAATGTATAATTTTTTTTTGATGAAAATACCTTGTTCTCTTTCATTTTGCTCTCTTTATATAGTCGTTCATTAAAATATTAAAATAGTAGTAAGTTTAAAGTTAGCCAGCCAATAAACTTTGTTCGTCTGCCCAAGCTAACGCTTCATTGTAATGTTGAATTGCTTGTTCTTTATCTAGTTTAAGCTTTTCCATTACAATATTAGTTTTGTCCCACTGGGCATGTTCAATAAATTCAACTAACTTTATAATAGCAGCCATTAAGCCTTTTCGAGTAAGTAGAGGATCTTTTATTTCATTTGCTAAAGGCAGTTTAGCTAATACTACTGCTAGTTCTTCATCTAAAATTGCATCAATCATAGATAATAAACCAGTTAAAAAGGCTATTGAATCATCAAGTTTAGGTCCCATCTTTCTTGCTACAAGCTCACAAAATTTAGCACGGGTCATGGCAAGTTTAATTAACTCTACTGGTTTATCAGGGTTTACTGTTACCGCAAACATTAAACCTAAGAAACGCTTTAACTCACTTGCCCCAAGAATAATTAGCGCTTGTTTAATGGTTGATACTTCACTGTGACGTTTAAAAATAGCAGAGTTTGCATAACGTAGTAGTTTATAAGATAAAGATACATCTCGTTCAAAGACACTAGTTATACTGGCAAGATCTAATTCAGTTTTAGATGTTTCATACAATAATTCAGCCATAGCTAACTGCGAAGGTGATAAGCTTTTGGTTTTAACCATTTCTGGTTTTGCAAAAAAGAACCCTTGAAAGAGTGTAAAGCCCAATTGTAGTGCTTGCTCGTATTCTTGGTAGGTTTCTACTTTTTCAGCTAATAATTGAATATGTGGATGATCTTTAATTGCTTCTTTAATTTCTTTAACTTCATTAAAACCAACGTGTTGAATATCAATTTTTATTATTTTTATAAAAGGATAAAAATGTGAATAGACTTTTTGATGCTCATAATCATCTAGGGCAAGGGTGTAACCTTTACTGTGTAAATCTTTGCAAATAGATAATAATTTTTTACCTGGCTTAACGGTTTCTAGAATTTCAACTATTACCTCTTCATTAGTCAACATTTCAGGATAACCTTGACTTAGCGTTTCTAGAGTAAAGTTAATAAATGCGGGTTTGTTACCAGTAAAATCGCTAATCCCCATATTAAATTTACTGGCTTCAATCATTTTACTGGTTGCTTCATCACCATCAATATCAGGAAAAACATTATTTAAGCTGTCACGAAATAATAATTCATAAGCATAAAGTTTTTTGTTTACATCTAAAATAGGCTGTCTAGCGGCAAAAAAGTACATAGTTTGAGCATTTTCTTTTAATAAAAACAATTAGCAACAAATATACCTATTCTATTTAAAGATGCAAGGTTAGGTAGCAATTGAATGTGAAGATTATAAATTAATGCTGATACCTGGGCTGTACCCATATATTAAAAATGAACTAAGGTTTATTTTTAATAATTTTTTTGATAGTTTAATAAGCTAATTACTTTACAAAAAATAATAATAAAAATAGGGAGGAATACGTGGAGTTTGGTACATTATTTTCATTAGCACTATATTTCATCGTCATGTTGGGTATAGGTTTATATGCCTATAAAAAATCCACCAGTGATGTTGCAGGCTACATGCTTGGTGGTAGAAGTTTAAGTCCAAGTGTTGCTGCACTTTCAGCGGGTGCTTCTGATATGAGTGGTTGGATGTTGATGGGCTTGCCTGGTGCTATGTATATTAGTGGCATGAACAGTTTGTGGATTGCCATCGGTCTGGTAATTGGTGCCTTTTTAAATTACTTAATTGTTGCACCTCGCCTTAGAATTTATACCGAAATGGCTAATAACGCCATTACTCTCCCTGATTTTTTTGAAAACCGTTTTAATGATAAATCACGTATGCTACGCGTCGTTTCATCAGTAGTTATTGTGCTGTTTTTTACCCTTTATACTTCTAGTGGTATTGTTGCTGGCGGTAAGTTATTTGAAAGCTCGTTTGGTTTAAACTATGAAGTGGGTTTGTATGTCACCGCAGGTGTGGTGGTAGCTTATACCTTAGTTGGCGGGTTTTTAGCGGTGAGTTTAACGGATTTTGTACAAGGTTGTATTATGTTTATTGCCTTGATATTAGTACCTGTGGTTACTATTAATGCAGTGGGTGGTATAAGTGAAGTTCAAGCAAGTATTGCCAACATTAATCCTGAGTTATTAGATGTTTTTAGTGGTGTTAGCTTAATAAGTATTGTTTCGGCGATGGCGTGGGGACTTGGTTATTTTGGTCAACCGCATATTATTGTTCGCTTTATGGCAATTCGCAGTGTTAAAGATATGCCAACTGCTCGTCGAATAGGAATGAGCTGGATGATAGTAACCATTATTGGCGCCATGGCAACAGGTTTTGCAGGTATTGCTTATGTCGCTAAAACAGGTCTTAAATTGGATGATGCAGAAACCATTTTTATTGTTTTATCACAAATATTATTTAGCCCGTTAATTGCAGGTTTTTTACTCGCTGCTATTTTAGCTGCTATTATGAGTACCATTTCTTCTCAATTATTAGTTACCTCAAGCTCGTTAACGGAAGACTTTTATAAAACTTTTTTACATAAAGAAGCGACTGAAAAACAACAAGTGCTTGTTGGCCGAATTTCAGTGTTTTTAGTTGCCCTTGTCGCAATATATCTTGCTTACGATCGCAACAGTACAATTTTAACTTTGGTAAGTAATGCTTGGGCAGGCTTTGGAGCTGCTTTTGGACCTGTGGTTATTGGTAGTTTGTATTGGAATAAAATGACCAGAAATGGCGCGTTAGCGGGTATGATAACAGGTGCGGCAACCGTTCTATTTTGGATTTATGCACCGTTCACCATTGGCGGACAATCATTAAGTTCAGTAATGTATGAAATAGTACCAGGTTTTATTTTATGTTCATTAGTTATTTACGTAGTTAGCACTTTATCCCCTGAAGATGACGTGGATATTTTAGCTAAGCATGATGAGATGTTAACGCACCATCTGTAAACGGGATTTTAATCGCGTTTCTTAACGAAATTATCATGACTAATAAAGTAACAATTAGGCTATTAACTATGAAAAAAGTAGCAATTAGAGAATTAACTAAGGCAGTAAACTTCATTGAAATTTAATAACACTTACATCGGCTTAGGCAAGCCATTTTATCACCGCACATTACCGCAAAAAGTGCCTGCACCTGAACTGTTGTTATTCAACTATTCTTTAGCAAATAGTTTAGGTTTGTCTAATGAATTGCAAAACGATAAAGCTTTATTGTCTCAATACTTTTCTGGTAATCAATTGCCTGATGGTGCTGAGTCTATTGCATTAGCTTATTCGGGTCATCAGTTTGGTCACTTTAATCCACAATTAGGTGATGGTCGTGCGCATTTATTAGGTGAAGTATTTGATACGGATAATGTTCGCCGTGATATTCAGCTAAAAGGCTCAGGTCAAACTGCCTATTCACGGCGTGGTGATGGCAAGTGCGCCTTAGCACCTGCATTGCGTGAATATATTATGAGTGAAGCATTATTCGCTTTGAATGTGCCAACATCTAGATGTTTAGCAGTTGTTAGTACGGGAGAAGTGATTAATCGCGGGTTGACTAAAACTGGTGCTGTGGTAACTCGTGTTGCTGCTAGCCATATTCGTGTTGGCACATTTCAGTATTTTGCTGCTCGTGGTGATATTGACTCGTTAACATCGCTACTTAATTACACTATTGATAGGCATTTTCCTTACCTTGATCAACAAAGCCAAGAGCAAGAACGAATTTTAGCCTTTTTGTCAGCGGTTATGGATAAACAAATAACGTTAGTTGTTCAATGGTTACGCATTGGTTTTATTCATGGTGTTATGAATACAGATAACACAGCCATTTGCGGTGAAACGATCGATTTTGGTCCATGTGCCATGTTGGGTAATTATGATGAAAATGCGGTGTTTAGCTCCATTGATGAATATGGTCGTTATGCTTTTGCTAACCAAGGGAAAATTGCTCACTGGAATATGGCGCGTTTAGCCGATTGTTTATTGCCTTTATTAACTAAAGCAAATGATGAAGAGGGTGCTAAAAACCAGCAAACGTTAACTCAGGTTGAAAGCATTATTCATCAATTTAGTGATAAGTTTGATAGCGCCTATTTTTCTATGTACGGCAATAAAATAGGGCTAACTGACGTTAATGCTAATACTAAAAGTTTGATTAATGAGCTGTTAGCGATAATGCAAACTGAAGTGCTAGATTACACGCAAACTTTCCATGCACTGACTTTATCTTTAACCGATGACGCTATTCTTACTGATCTTAAAGTAAAGCTTGGTGAGTGGGTTAATGAATGGTTAGCGGTACTTGAAAAATCATCGTTTAGCATCGAACAAGCTCAACAGCTAATGCAAGAAAACAACCCTGTTGTTATTCCGCGTAATCATCATATTGAGGCAATATTGGAGCGTTGTGAAGACAGTGTTATTACAAAAGAGAAAACATCAACCGCATCAATAAGCACAGTTGAAGAACTTGTAGATGAATTTTTAACAGTGTTACGTTCACCTTATATTGAAACTGAAGCAACCAAAAAATATCAAGATACAGCTAAAGATAATGATAAATATTATCAAACTTTTTGTGGTACTTAGTGATTATTGTGATTTTTTCCTGTCGTCTGTAATATATTAGAGTTAACAGTTGCATAAGCAATACAGATCATTATATTAATCATTTTACCTTTTAAACTTAAATTATTCCAATTAGGAACTATCTTTATGAGCCAACAATTCATCAAATCTAAAGCCGCAATCGCTTGGGGACCAAACCAACCATTGTCTATCGAAGAAGTGGATGTAATGCTACCCAAATCGGGCGAAGTATTGGTGAAAATTATTGCTTCTGGCGTTTGTCATACCGATGCTTTTACCTTGTCAGGTGACGATCCTGAAGGTATTTTTCCTGTCATTTTAGGGCATGAGGGTGGCGGTATTGTCGAACAAGTAGGTGAGGGTGTTACTAGCGTACAAGTGGGCGATCATGTTATTCCGTTGTACACACCAGAATGTGGTGAATGTAAGTTTTGTTTGTCAGGTAAAACTAATCTTTGCCAAAAAATTCGTGAAACGCAAGGCAAAGGTTTAATGCCTGATGGCACTACGCGCTTTTATAAAGATGGCAAGCCTATTTATCATTATATGGGTTGTTCAACGTTTTCTGAATACACGGTTTTACCAGAAATATCACTAGCCAAAGTGAATAAAAAAGCACCCTTAGCAGAAGTATGTTTATTAGGCTGCGGTGTTACTACGGGTATGGGGGCGGTGATGAATACGGCTAAAGTAAAAGCTGGCGATACTGTTGCTATTTTTGGTTTAGGTGGCATTGGTCTTTCTGCTGTTATTGGCGCGGCAATGGCAAAAGCTAGTACGATTATTGCTATTGATATAAATGAATCTAAGTTTGAGTTAGCGAAAAAATTGGGTGCTACCGTTTGTATCAATCCAAAAAAATTCGATCAACCTATTCAAGATGTAATTGTTGAGATGACCGATGGTGGCGTTGATTACTCCTTTGAATGCATTGGCAATGTTGATGTGATGCGCAGTGCTTTAGAGTGTTGTCATAAAGGCTGGGGTGAATCCGTGATTATTGGCGTTGCTGGTGCAGGGCAAGAAATATCAACTAGGCCATTTCAACTTGTTACTGGGCGCGTATGGCGCGGTACTGCTTTTGGTGGTGTTAAAGGTCGAAGTGAATTGCCTAATTATGTTGAGCGCTATTTAGCAGGCGAATTTAAACTAGATGATTTTATTACTCATACGATGAGCCTAGAAAAAATAAATGAAGCCTTTGACTTGATGCATGAAGGCAAAAGCATTCGCAGTGTTATTCATATGGACAAATAAAGTTACGAGTGGTGTGCGTTGGTATTCCAAGCATAAAACACTAGGTATATTTAACATTTTGTTGAATAGCAATTCTCAAATAAAAAGATCATATAGCAATGAATATTACTCAAATTAGTAAAACGAAGGCTTTTGGTGGCTATCATTATCAATATAGCCATCAAGCAAGTACCACCAATTGTGCAATGCGCTTTGCTATATATTTACCGCCACAAGCAAATGAAAACAATAAAGTGCCAGTATTGTACTGGCTTTCAGGCTTAACCTGTACCGATGAAAATTTCATGCAAAAAGCAGGTGCACTTAAAATGGCAGCTGAACTTGGTATGGCAATTGTAGCCCCAGATACAAGCCCACGTGGTAAAAATATTCCAGAGGATTTAGATGGTCGCTATGATTTTGGCCTAGGTGCGGGCTTTTATGTTAATGCTACGCAAACACCTTGGTCTGAGCATTATCAAATGTATGACTATGTACTTAATGAGTTACCAGCATTGATTGAGCAGCACTTTCCTGTAACAGATAAACGCGCTATCAGCGGTCATTCAATGGGTGGCCATGGTGCGCTAGTATTGGCATTGCGTAATCCTGATAAATTCGTATCAGTTTCTGCTTTTAGCCCTATTTGCAACCCAGTTAATGCCCCTTGGGGCAAAAAAGCATTCTTGAATTACTTGGGTGAGGACGAAAATAGTTGGCAACAATATGATGCCAGTATATTAATGAGTAAAGCAGAACAACGTATACCCGCATTAGTACATCAAGGCAGTGATGATAACTTTTTAGCTGAGCAATTAATGCCTGCCTCTTTAGTTAATGCTGCTGAAAGTTCAGCTTACCCTTTACACTATGAACAAGTAGACGGCTACGATCATAGCTATTACTTTATCGCCAGTTTTATTGAACAGCATTTATCTTTTCATAAGCAGCATTTAAATTAACTTTTGAATTAAGGTGGTTTAGTTGATGAACTTCAACCTAATGGATAGCTTTTTACCTCACATAGCTCTTATGGCTATAAAAACTTAAGTAGATAAATGTTAAGTTGCTTGTGAAGTTAATACAGGGAATATCAGCGTTTAACATTAAATCCATTAATTGCGCCCAATCCTCTACAATAATCAGTCAAATGGTTACTCTGAAGTTT
>Ga0209826_1002369_pt1 | contig 12430 bp, 18 predicted proteins | sample GOMGulsemesocosm_5_FD_184637 | JGI IMG/M metagenome (GOLD analysis project Ga0209826, IMG submission 184637) | Methane-oxidizing microbial communities from mesocosms in the Gulf of Mexico - GOM15C Gulf of Mexico (SPAdes) (version 2) | ecosystem: Environmental > Aquatic > Marine > Cold seeps... | reverse complement strand
TTCTTTGTAAAATAGCAGTTAAGTTATTTAATGCTCCTGGTTTATCCATAAGTGTTACGATAAGATTCATTTTTCGTGAAGACTTAACTAAACCTTTCTCAATAATCAAAGATAACATAGTTACATCAATATTCCCACCACTTACTATTGAACATGTATTTGTATCTTCAACAGCTATTTTTCCGTGCATAATAGCTGCTGTTGCAACTGCTCCTGCCCCTTCAACTACTAATTTATGGTTTTCTAATAAAAACAAAATTGCATTTGCTATTTCATTATCTGTTACTTCTACTATTTCATCTACATATTCTAAAATAATATCAAGTAATTTTGGTGTCACATCTCGAACTGCAATTCCATCTGCAATAGTTCTAACAGATATTGAGTCAATTGGCATATGAGATTCAAAAGATTCTTTCATTCCTTTTGCTCCACTTGCAACCACACCAATTATTTTAATATTAGGATTTATAGTTTTTGCGGCAATTGCAATTCCAGAGATTAAACCACCTCCACCAATTGGAACAACAATTTGTTCCATATCTTTAATTTCATCAAGAATTTCTAATGCAATAGTTCCTTGACCTGCAATAACTTTATCATCTGCAAAAGGATGAATAAATTCTTTATTATTATCTTCTGCAAATTTTGTAGCTTTTTCATAAGCTTCATCAAAATTAGCTCCAGTTAAAATAACATTAGCTCCATATGATTTAACTCCAGAAACTTTTGTAAGTGGGGTAGCTTCTGGCATAAAAATTGTTGCTTCACAATTAAAATGTTGTGCTGAAAATGCTAATCCTTGTGCATGATTACCTGCACTAGCTGCTACTACTCCATTATTTCTTTGTTCGGGATCTAGTTGAGCAAGTTTATTAAATGCACCTCTTAATTTAAAACTTCCTGTAAGTTGTAAATTATCTTTTTTTAGATAAATATTTGCATTAAGATTTTTACTCAAAATAGGAGCTAGTGCTAATGGAGTATTTATAGTTACATTAAGTAAATTTTCTCTTGCTTCTTTTATATCATTTAGTGTTATCATATTTTTCTTTCCATATTTATTATTTTGAATAATATCTAAAAATAGTTTTTACTTTAATCAAAACTATTTTAAATAGAGCTAACAGCTCTATTCTATTTCTTCTCTTACCTTATTTACCACTATCCTTAAATTTCATAATATGTTTATATTGTTTATTGAAAAGATAGTGAATATGGTGGGTGTACGCCTGTTCGTCTGAATGCGAAACAAACTTTGTAGAAAGAACATCTTGGTATAAATTTGAAGTTGATAATTGCTAGTTTGGTTTTTATTTTAAATAAGCAGTCACAATGACAAGGTTTAATGCTATTTGTATAAAAAGTATTTAATAATAGGAGTTCTTCTTCTGGAGGATCTTCTTCCTTTTTTGTATTTGTTGAAAGATTAAAAGATATTTTTTTTGACAATATTTCAGTGTCATGCAGTTTTTTTGCTGTTGAGTGCATTGTAATTGCAATTAATGAGAAGTATTTCCTAGCAAAACCTTTTAAGGATTTCATTTATAAACCTTTATTAAAAAAGAATATAATTAATATATCCTTAATATTAAATAAAAATGATTATGCTAAACTAGCAAAAAAAGAAAAGGAAATATACATTTTATATGTATAGGATTTAATTTGAAATATACATTTGTTACATTATTCCCAAATTTAATTGAACCATATTTTCAAGATTCAATTTTAAAAAGAGCTGTTGACGCTAATTTTATAAACTACGAGTTTTATAATCCTAGAGATTTTACTACTAATAAACACCAAAAAGTTGATAAACAAATGGTTGGAGGAGGTGCGGGAATGCTTATGACTTGCCAACCTCTATTTGATTGTTTGGATAAAATTAAAGAAGAAAATAATGATGCCTATATTATTTTTCCTTTAGCTGCTGCAAAACCATTTAGACAAAATGATGCGAAGAGATTAGCAAAGAAGAAAAACATAGTATTTGTAAGTGGAAGATATGAAGGAATTGACGAAAGAGTTATAGAAAAATACGCAAATGAAGTTTTTTCTATAGGAGAATTTGTATTAACAGGTGGTGAATTGCCTTCATTAGTTATGAGTGATGCAATTTCTAGAAATGTGGATGGAGTTCTTGGGAATGCCCAATCTTTGGATGTAGAAAGCTATGAAAATGGACTTTTAGAAGCACCATCATTTTCTAAACCTGAAGTTTTCCAAAAATTAAGTGTGGTTAAAGAATTTCTAAAGGGAAATCATAGTAAAATTTCCGACTTAAAAAACCAGATGTCGATTTGTAAGACAAAATACTATAGACCTAATAAGGAAAAACAATGAAAAACAGATATATTGCTAGTTTCGAAACTGCACAAACAGAGTCAAAAGAGATCCCTTTATTTAGAGCAGGAGATACTGTTAGACTTGGTATTGAAATTAAAGAAGGTGAAAAAAAGAGAGTTCAAACTTACGAAGGTATCGTAATTGCAAGACATGGTGAAGGTGTTTCTGCAACTTTTAATGTAAGAAAAATCGGTGCTAACTCTGTTGGTGTTGAAAGAATTTTTCCATTATTCTCTGATTCAATTAAAACTTTTGAAGTATTAAGAAGAGGAAAAGTAAGAAGAGCTAAATTACATTACTTAAGAGGATTAAGAGGAAAAGCTGCAAGAATTAAAGAACTTAAAAGATAGTAAAACTTTAGAGTTTAGGCTCTATAGTTAATTAATATGTCAAAAATATTAATTCACACTACTTCTTTAATAGAAGCACACCCTATAGTTAATTTCTTTAATTTAGAGAAATTAACTAATCCTATTGAAAATACAATTTATTCTAATGATGATTTAATACTTATAGTTTCTGGTGTAAGTAAAGAAAAAATCTTAGAGTCTTTAAATTATATTTTTGAAAACTTCCAAATCTCTAAAGCTTTTGATTTAAGTATTGCATCATGCAGTGATGGATCAATTGCTTTAGGAACACTTTTTTGTACGAATAGATTTATCAATGGACTTAATTTTGCAAATGTTACTACAGTTGAAAAGCCGCTAGAAACAGATAAAAACTTAAATACATTACTTGTTGATAAGCAAGCAGAATTTTTTAGACAAACATGTAAAGAAAATATTCAAGACTTTTATATATTAAAAATTGTTTCTGATTATTTTGATGAAACAGCTCCTAGCGAAAAACAAATATTCCAACTTATAAATGATTCTATATTAAAGTGGAAAAACTTAATTAAATAAAGGTATTTAATGCTTCATGATATTGTTAACTTTGTAGTAGATACAGTAGGTAGTTTAGGATATATAGGTATTTTTATTATGATGTTCTTAGAAAGTTCATTTTTCCCTTTTCCTTCTGAAGTTGTAATGGTTCCTGCTGGTTATTTAGCTTATAAAGGTGAGATGAATATATATTTTGCAATCTTATCTGGAATTGCAGGTTCTCTTACAGGGGCACTTTTTAATTACTTCTTAGCAGTTAAATTTGGAAGAAGATTCTTAGTTAAATATGGAAAATACTTCTTTATTAGTGAAGAAACAATTTCAAAAATGGAAGAATTTTTTAAATCTCATGGGCATATATCAACTTTCTCTGGAAGATTGATTCCTGCTGTTCGGCAGTATATATCATTTCCAGCTGGACTTGCACGAATGAATTTATTAACATTTTCAATATATACTAGCTTAGGTGCAGCAATTTGGGTTGTGATTCTTACACTTCTTGGATACTATATTGGAGATAATGAAGCTTTAGTAAAAGAGTACTTAAGATATATAATTGTTGTAATTTTAGTTTCTTTAGCAATTATTGGCTTCTGGTATTATAGAAAGATAAAGAAAAAATCTTAAAATCTTTTTATTAATATATTAATAGGTTTATGATGAACTCTTCTTGTTGTAAGAGATTTTATTTGACTGTTGCTTATAGCTATAATCACATTTATATTAAAGGGAAAATTTGAAAGAACTAACGCAGTATTTTACAAGTAAAAATATAATTTTTAAAGAAATAAATACTCTTGAACCTAAAGTAATAGGCTCAAGAAAAAAAATTACAATCTATACTGCAACGTCAATTAAATCAGAATATTATGCAATATTTATTGTAAACTCAAAAAGTAGATTTCTTAGAAAAAATGCTGATGAGTTAATGGCTATATGTGAAAACTTAAATACTTATGTAGGCCATAACTTTAAGAAAAAAGAGCTTCTAGTAAGTTCCCCTTTATGTTCAAAGGCAAAAGCTTATTTAGAAGATAATAAATGGAGTGTAAGAGTTGATTTTATGTGATATAGGAAATAGCACTTATCATTTTTTGATAAAAGGAAAACATAAAAAATATTCAATAAATGAAGAAATACCATTCTTTAAAAAAGATATTTGTTTCGTATCAGTAAATGAAAAAGCTAGAAAAAAACTTTTAAAAGTAAACCCACATGCAAAAGATATAACAAAATATCTAGATTTTAAAACTGAATATATTGGTTTAGGAGTAGATAGAGCAGTTGCTTGTACTTTTCTAAAAAATGCAGTTATTGTAGATGCAGGAAGTGCAAGAAACATAAAGGTGGTTTTATTCTACCTGGATTTAGTGCCTTGATAAAAACTTATCCAAAAATTTCTAAAAAATTAAAATTTGATTTTGAAAAAAATGTAAATTTAGATAAAATACCGCTTCAAACAAAAGATGCCATACAATATGCCATGTTAAAATCTATCATTTTACCAATCAAAGAAGTTGCTAAAAATAAGAATATTATATTTACAGGTGGAGATGGAAAGTTGTTAAGTGGGTACTTTGAAAATAGTGTATATAAAAAAGATTTAATATTTGAAAATATGAAAAGGATTATTGATGCTAACAATTGCATTGCCTAAGGGAAGAATTGCTAAAGAGACTCTTGAGAAATTTGAAAAAGCTTTTGGTGAAAAGTTTATTTTTGAAGATAGAAAATTAATACTTGAAAAAGCTGGATTTAGATTTTTAAATGTAAGAAATCAAGATGTACCAACTTATGTAATGCATGGAGCTGCCGATTTAGGTGTTGTTGGTCTTGATGTATTAGAAGAAAAAGAGTATGACTTAATAAAATTACTTGATTTAGAATTAGGACGTTGTAAAGTTGCTTTTGGACTTAGACGAGGTGAAAAATTAGATTTTAATAAAAGTAAAATTACAATTGCTACAAAACATGAAGTAATTGCAAAAAAATATTTTGAAGAAAAAGCAATGGCTGTTGATATTATCAAACTTTATGGTTCAATAGAATTAGCACCACTTGTTAATCTTGCTGATTGTATTGTTGATATTGTTGAAACTGGTGAAACAATGAAACAAAATGGCTTAGAAGTAGGTCCTACAATAATGGAAAGTTCAGCACATTTAATTGCAAATAAAAACTCATTTTATGCTAAAAAAGATTTAATCTTAAATTTAAAAGAAAAGATTGAAGCACAACTGTAATGGGTCTAGAGTTATATTCAAAAGTTGAAGAATACTTAGGTTTAGAAGATGAGGTTAAAAATCTTCATTCTTATTTTCTCTCCCTAGTTTTTGAAAAACAACTTGATGATATTATAGATATTGGTTGTGGCCAAGGTGCATTTATGATGCACTTAAGAGCAAATGAAGTAAATGCATATGGAATTGATTTAAGTGTTGAACAAGTTAGAGTTTGTCAAGCACATGGATTAAGAGCTGATGCAATTGCTTTAAATGAAGTGGAAGAGAAATTCTCTTGTGCAACTGCAATTTTTGATGTGATTAATTATATTCCTAAAATTTCACTTGAAGAGTTTTTTAAAGATACTGCAAATATTCTAAAAAATGATGGATACTTTATCTTTGATGTTAATTCATTATTTGGTTTTGAAGAAATTGCTCAAGGAAGTTTAAATATTAATCTTGATGATAAGTTTGTAGCAATTGATGCTTTATTTGAAGATAATCAACTTACAACAGATATTACTTTTTTTGAAAAAACTAAAAACAACTTATACAAAAAAGAAGAAGATAGTATTACTCAGTACTATCATGAAATAAAACTTCTTAAAAAGTATCTCCTAAATGCTAACTTTAAAGTAGAAAAAGTTGTTAATTTTAATCTTCATACTGAAGAAGAAGCTGACAAACTTATATTTATTTGTAAAAAGAAGTAAACTTTTTACAAATAGCTTTTCTTGTTCTTTCTCAATGTCATAAATTTATTTTTTAAGTATACTAAAAATAAAAAAGGCAAATAATGACTTATCCAGATTTTTATAATGAAATAGAAACAATAAAAGTTCAAGATGATTTATCATCATTTTTAGGAGCATTCGAAGATGGAATTTATGAAATTTCATATTTAGATATTGTAAAAGGTGCAGGTCATTCATGTCCTACAGTTTTAGGTGCTTATCTTATAAACTTAGAAGCTTTAAAAGTTTTATATCCTACTGGTCCTGCTAAAAGAGGAGAAGTAGAAGTTTTTTTTTCTGAACGACAAACAGAAGCAGTTGCAGGTGTTATTGGAAATGTTGCTATGAATATAACAGGAGCATGTACTAGCAATGGTTTTAAGGGAATAGCTGGTAATTTTGATAGAAACTATCTTTTAAAATTTGAACAAGATATTAATAATGCAAGTGCTAGATTTACAAGAACTGATACAAAGAAAAGTGTTGATGTTGTGTATGATCCAAGTTCAATACAGTTTGATCCTTCTATGCAATCTTTGATGCAAAAATGTGTTCAAGGTAATGCAAATATTGATGAGAGAAAACAATTTGGAAAACTTTGGCAAGAAAGAGTAGAAAAAATTTCTAAATCAATATCAAGTGTTATAACAGTTAAAGAAGTTTAACTATCTTTATTTACGAATATAAAAGAGAAAATCTCTTTTATATTAATCCTACTGCATCTCTAATAATTCTCATCTTCTCACTTGCTATTGTAGATGCCTTAGAAGCTCCGTAAGCTAAGATTTCATGAACCTCTTTTGGATTCTCTAAAAGATGAGTTCTCTTTTCTTCATATGGTGCAAAATGCTCATTTATCTTTTCAAGTAGTGATAATTTAAAGTGCCCATAACCTTCACCTGGAGTTTCATATCTTTTTTGTAAATCTTTTAATTCATTTTCATTCATGAATAATTCAGATAATTTATATACATTACAGTTATCCCACTCTTTAGCTTCATCAAGTTCTTTTGAATCTGTAACTATTCCCATAACCTGTTTTTTAATCTTTTTCTTAGTGTTAAACATATCAATTGTATTTCCATAAGATTTAGACATTTTAGCACCATCCGTTCCTGGAACTGTAGAAACTTCTTCATCAACTTTTGATAGAGGTAATGTAAATAACTCTTGCTTATAAGAATGGTTAAAAGATGTAGCTATATCTCTTGTCATTTCAACATGTTGAATTTGGTCTTTTCCTACTGGAACAATATTTGAATCAAATAATAAAATATCTGCTGCCATTAATACAGGGTAAGAGAATAAACCATGATTTGCTTGAATCCCTCTTGATGTTTTATCTTTATATGAATGTGCACGTTCGAGTAGTCCCATTGATGTATGATTTGATAATAGCCAGTAAAGTTCAAGTACTTCTTTTACATGATGTTGTACCCAAAATGTTGATTTTTCTGGATCCATTCCTAATGCTAAAAAGTTAACTGCTGCTTCAAAAGTATTTTGTTCTAGTACTTCTTTGTCTTTTACTGATGTTAATGCATGATAAGAAGCTATAAATGCAAATAGCTCTCCGTCATTTTGAGATTCAATCATCTTCTTTACCATTCCAAAATAGTTTCCAATATGAATAGTTCCTGATGGTTGAATACCTGATAAAATTCTCAAAATATATTTCCTTGTAATTTTTTTGTAATTATAGCAAAAATAGCTAAAATTAATAACTGCCTATTTTAGTAGTTACTTTTGAAATGATAAGTTCTAGATGCATGATTAAATCATAATATTCACCCATATATGATAAAGGTACTTTTGTTTCTGCTTTAATCTCTTTTTTTAATTCTTCGATTTCTAAAAGTTTGTTTTTTAAGTCCTCTTTTCCTAATCCTTCAAGAGCTAAATCAAGGTCTTGAACTTGGTCATACCATCTGTATATTTTTGAACGAATACTCCATTTATAAAGTGGGAAACCACCTTTTAATAAAGGTATGAGAAGAGTTAATAGAGGTATTAAAAGAATTTTTAATCTATCAAGATTTGAAGCAATCCAATAAGGAAAGATTTTCTCTAGCCATGTATCTCCATATTCAAAATATCTTTTTGCCTCTTCGCTTGTTTGTATTGTAATATTATCTATATTTGGAAACTGGTTTTCTGCTTCAAAAAGACTTTTTTTATTGTGAATATTTTTAATACTTTTTAAAACTAATCTTGTTAATTCATCTGAAAAATCATCTCTTACAAGTAATGTGGCAGTTGTCGATAGTAAGTTTACATTCTGCGATGGTAAGTTTTTATATAAATCTATTGTCCCCTCATAGAGATTTATTGATTCTAGAAAACTATATTTTCTGCTGTATGCCTTTGCTCTTTTAAAACTAAATAGGTTTATCTTTGGATTTTCTAATAACTCTTTTACAATAGGAGAATCAGCCGAAGTCACTAGAAATATAGCTTCAAGTTCTCCTTTTAATAACTTTTCTTTAGCTTCATTTGTTGTGTAGTTAAAAATACTAGAGTTTGCATTAGTAACTTTATTATCATCTAATATTTTTGATGCTAGGTCAAATGTACCACTGCCATGTGTCCCTATGGATATCTTTTTAGAAGTTAATTCAACAACATAATCCATTGTATAATGTTCATTTTTATAAAATATCCATAAAGGTTCATAGTATGTAGAAGCTAATGATTTTAAATGAGTATCTTTTTTATCATAATCAATACCATTTTGAATAAATGCCATATCAACTTTTTTATCTTTTAATAAATTAAGATTCTCAATTGAACCATGTGATGTAAGAATATTTACTTTAACCTTTTGCTTTTCTAGTATTTCTTTATATAATAAGGCAGTTTTATAATACTGACCATTTTTTGAACCAGTTGCAATGGTAAACTCTTTTTTAGAACTTGGTTGAATAAATTGTAAAGTTATATAAAATAAAGCAATTATAAGTAGGAGAATAGAAATGGAAACAGTTAAAAATTTATTTTTCATTTGTAATCTTTTTTATTTATATCTTATACAAAACTTTATAAAAGTCATATAATAGATTAGTAAAAGCTAATTAAAATATCTTTATGATACAATTCTCAAAAATTTTATGGAGATTATAATGGCAACAGTTAGAGTAGATAGAGAATGTGGATGTTTCAGGAATTCAGATTTTGAAGCAGTAAATGAATTTGGAACAATTGATGAAGCATTAGCTAAAGCAAATGAAATGTGTACAATTATGAATGAAGACTTCTGTCATAAACACACTTTTAAATCAGTATATATTGATGGAGAAGTTGTGATTAAAATGGGAATGAACGGATAATATTTTATAAACATCTAATCTCTTTGTAGCAATTTTTAGATATAATGCAAAAAATATAAATACAAAGAGAAAAGATGATTGATATAAAACTATTACAAAAAGACTTTGATAATGTTGCGGCAGCTTTAAAAAGAAAAGGTGTAGCTCAAGAAATTTTAGACAACTTAAAATCTATCTCAGAAAATGCGAAGCTTAAAAGACAAGACATGGAAAATGTTACTGCAGAGCAAAACAAACTATCAAAAGAGTTTGGAAGATATAAAAAAGAGGGCTTAGATATAGCTCCACTTCAAGAAAACATCAACGAATTAAAAGCAAATAAACAGACTTTAGAAGATGAAGTAAGAGTATTAGAAGAAGAACTTACTTCAATAGCTTTAGGTGTTCCAAATATGCCAGATGATTGTGTTCCTAATGGTGCTGATGAAAATGAAAATGTTGTACTTGAAACAATAGGTGAAAAACCTGAGTTTTCTTTTGAAGCAAAAGAACATTGGGATTTAGGTGAAATTGATGGTTCTTTAGATTTTTCTAGAGGAGTTAAGTTAGCAAAATCTAGATTTGTAGCTATGAGAGGTCAAGCTGCAAAGATGGAAAGAGCATTAATCAACTACATGTTAGATTTTAACTCTAAAAGAGGTTTTGAAGAGTGGTATGTTCCTTTTATGGCAAATACTAATACACTTCAAGGAACTGGTCAGTTACCAAAATTTGAAGATGATTTATTTAAAATTGAAGGTGAAGACTTATATCTTATTCCAACTGCAGAAGTTGTACTTACAAATCTTTATAACAATGAAATAATTGCTTCTGAAGAATTACCTTTATTATTAACATCGTATACTCCTTGTTTTAGAAAAGAAGCTGGAAGTGCAGGACGTGATACCAGAGGTTTAATTAGACAACATCAATTTGATAAAGTTGAAATGGTTGCAATTACAAAACCTGAACAATCTGCTGAAGTATTTGAAAAAATGGTAAATTGTGCAAGTGATTTATTAACTTCATTAGGTCTTCCTCATCAAAAAATGCAATTATGTACTGGTGACTTAGGATTTAGTGCCTCAACTACTATTGATTTAGAAGTTTGGTTACCAGGACAAAATAAATATAGAGAAATTTCTTCAATTTCTAATACAAGAGAATTCCAATCAAGACGTGCAAAAATCAGATATAAAGATGGAAAAAAAAATGTATTAACTCATACATTAAATGGTTCATCATTAGCAGTAGGAAGAACACTCGTTGCTATTATGGAAAATTATCAAAATGAAGATGGAAGTGTAAGTATTCCAGAAGTACTTAAAAAATATATGTAAATTAAGAAAATGATAAAAAAGATACTAAAGATATTTCTAAATATAATACTGTTACTAACAAAAAAAATATTTGTTAGAAAAAATAGAGTAGCACATAAAATAATGGATGCAATTGCAAATAAATTACATGCAGCTTTTATTTTTACTTCTTTTCCTTTACTGTATCTATCATTACTTGATATTTATATCGATACTTATTCTCTTAACAATGTATTATATATACTATTATTTCTTCAGTTTGTGATGATTATTAGATATTTTAATCCAGAAATGCTAAAAATTAAAAAGCTACAAAGTAAAATAGTTTTATTAATTAAGAAAGTCTTCTTCTTTGTATTCATACTTAATTGGGTATTTGTATCTTTATTATTCTCCCTATCATTTATCATCATGTTTTTTATAAATTATGCATTATATATTTTTATAATAGATCAAATTAATAAACAAAAAGAAGAAGAAGAATTTAAAAAACAATTTGGTGAAGGTAATTATTCCAAAAAAGATATAGTTAAAAAACATATAATAAATTTATTTGAAGCTGATTTAGATGAAAAACAATTAACTAGAAATGAAATAAAAAAACAATATAGATTAATGGCAAAAAAATATCATCCTGATGTTTATGATGGTATTCAAGATGATAAATTTGCATCAATTAATCTATCATATAACTTTTTACTTGATTTTGTAAAACCTAGTACTTAATAAATGATAAGTAAAAAATGGATGTATTAAAATTACCTCATAAATATTTGAAAAATTTGAATTTAGATATAAAAAAAGGGAAAACATTTGTTTTCCCTTTTTTTTGTTCACGCACTCTGATTTTATTTATACAAAAAATATTTAAATATATTCAAATATAAAATCATTTAAACATTATAAAGATTTCGATTTTTTATAATAATGAGTAACAAAAAGAAGTCTTATCCTGAAAAAAATTTTACAGCTACGTAATTCTTTTACTAAGGAGAGATAATAGATAAAACTTCTATTTCAAGAAGTATAGCATAAAAATGCTATTTTAATGCTATGTTGATATTTTTTTATAATATTTATATTAAATTTGATAAATTAATGATATAAATCAATAATTCTTTTATTTTACAAAAACTTTTGAATCATATAACTTTTTATTAACTCTTACTTCTATATATCCTTTGGTAACATTATAATGTTTAAAGGTTAGTTCTTCTGCAATCTTTATTTTTTGTTTATTAAAAATAGGTACTGCTTTTATAAAACTTCCTATTGAATTACCAATCTTAACTTTTGGCTTAATATTATTTAGTTTTCCAAATACTACTATTTTAGAATAACAAGTACCATTGTAGTCATCTTTTGTTTTTCTTACATGTTGAACGTTTTCACCATTCCCATTTTCATGAAAGATACCAATTGCATGTGCTGTTGTTATTTTTGTAGAGTAAGCATTTAAGTGTGTTATTGTAAGTATTAGTAAAGTTAAAGGGATAAATATATTTTTCATAATTTAACTTTACTATATATTTGTGTAATATTTGTTAGTTATTTACCAAATTAACTATAAGTTACATGGCGAATTAATTCACCTGAAGTAAGTTTTAATTG
>Ga0209826_1002365_pt1 | contig 12452 bp, 18 predicted proteins | sample GOMGulsemesocosm_5_FD_184637 | JGI IMG/M metagenome (GOLD analysis project Ga0209826, IMG submission 184637) | Methane-oxidizing microbial communities from mesocosms in the Gulf of Mexico - GOM15C Gulf of Mexico (SPAdes) (version 2) | ecosystem: Environmental > Aquatic > Marine > Cold seeps... | reverse complement strand
TGGAATATTTAGTCCATTGAGAATGATCACATTATTATTTCTATTGGTATAAATTTTGAGCTACACTTTATTTAACTTATTATACCAAGTGAAGTAATGAATCATTCCATTGGTATTATTTAAGCGAGAAATGCATGCGTACTAAAATATTATTATTTATTTTTTCACTCCTTAACATTTTTACATTCCTCAGTTATGCAAATGATCTCGACCTAGGTATTTATGAACTTAATCGAGGAAAATTTCATACGGCTATTGAGCAATTCACCCCTTTAGTCGCTGAAGGTTATGCACCTGCACAATACCAAATGGGTATTATTTATAAAAATGGCTATGGTGTTATAAAAAATGAACTTAAAGCACTTGAACTGTTTGAACTTGCAGCTAAACAACATTATTCAGATGCACAGTTTGAATTAGCCTTAATTTACACACAAGGTGATATTGTCAAACAAGATCTGAAAAAGGCATTTAACTTAACAAAAGCTGCAGCGATTAAAGGCCTTGTTAGTGCACAATTTAACTTAGCTATTATGCATTTTAATGGTGCTGGTACACATAGTAATTATAAAGAAGCATCTCGTTGGTATAAAAAAGCGGCTAATCAAAACTATATATTGGCGCAATATAATTTGGCCTTATTATACAGTGAAGGCAAAGGAGTTGATAAAGATATAGAAATGTCTTTTGTTTGGAATACCATAGCTTCATGGAATGGTTATGAGAATGCAAAAATCAGTTTAATTATTGATAAACGTGAAATGCCGACGGCAATGATTAAGCGTGCACTAGCTAAAGCTGAAAATCTTTATCGACGAATTATTCAGCAAGAAGAATCTAAAGCTAAATTAACTAATAAAAAGAGTTTATATTGATCTAAATCACATCGAGCACTTTGCTTATTTATTATACTAAGTCTAATATTTAAATTAATTATATAAACTTCTTCCATAAGAAGTTAAAAGAAAATAAAGAGAGGCCTGTTATGGATTTTTTCAAAATGTTAACTAATGACCCTGTAGTAATGTGGTCAATAGGCGGAATGGTCGTCATGATGGGTATTTGTGCTTATTATGTATATTATTTTATGAAGCATATTAAAGAAGATGAAGATAAAAAATAGATTATAGCCTTATACGCCAATATAATATTTTTGTTATACTAAACCTTAATGATTCTAAATTATTAAGGTTTTTTTATGCTTGTATTAATATATACCCGAAACGGGTATAAAGTATGAGAATATTTCCTAATTAATAATTGTAAGCATATTAATTTTTCACTTTTTAAATAAATATACAACATGATAATACCTTTAGAACAAATACCTGAAGCAACACTTACTGCCATTATTGAAGAATTTATTTTACGAGAAGGTACAGAATATGGTGCCAACGATGTTAATAAAGAAGATAAAATAGAAGCAGTAAAGCAGCAACTCAAGCAAGGAAGTGCTTTACTCGTTTATTCTGAATTACATCAAAATGTAAATATTATTCCCAAGGATACCTTCAACCAAGCAAGTGAAGAATAAATATAGACTATGCATAATTTTATCGTTGAATTTAAACAGGCCATAACACCCGACTATTGCCAACACCTCATCACCAAATTTGAAACAAGTGCTCATAAAGAATTAGGTAGAACAGGGGCTGGTGTTGATAAAACCAAAAAAGATAGTGTGGATCTATATTTATCTAATCATGCTGACTGGAAAGAAGAACGGTTTAACATTTCAAAAATAGTATTAAAAGCAACAGTGCAATATGCCAAATTATACCCTTTTTTTCTCACTGGAGCTCTTTCACCGTCTATGGAAGATGCTAAAACAGGAGAATTAAAAACAGTCACTCATGAAGATATTACTAATATGAATGATCAGCAAATAGAACAAATTATTCAAAATATTTATAACATTGATGATATTAATTTGCAGCGATATACAAAGGGGAAAGGAGGCTATCATCATTGGCATTCTGAGCATTACCCTCACCCGACTGACAACACACAAAAATCATTACACCGCGTTTTATTATGGTTAATTTACCTTAATGATGTAGAAGAAGGTGGTGAAACAGAGTTTTTTTATCAACAAGCTAAAGTCCGTCCAAAACAAGGAAGTATTGTTTTAGCGCCATGCGGCTTTACACATACACACCGAGGCAGTATTCCCATATCATCAGACAAATATGTGTTAGCATCATGGATAATGTATAAACACGCTAGTCAAATATATAAATAATAGGTGTTCTTATGAAAGCTATAGGTTATTTAAAATCACAAGATATTAATGATACAGAATCGTTAGTTGACATATCAATACCTAAGCCCGTACCTCTTGAACATGACTTACTCGTTAAAATAAATGCCATTTCAGTGAATCCTGTTGATATTAAAATTCGCAAAAATGTTGAGCCGACGAATAATCAACATAAGATATTAGGCTGGGATGCTGTAGGAGAAGTTGTTGGTATAGGAAGCGATGTAACGTCTTTTAAAGAAGGTGATATTGTATGGTACGCTGGCGACTTAGGCCGCTCTGGAACCAATGCTGAGTATCATATTGTAGATGAGCGCATTGTTGGCCTTAAACCTAAATCACTTACTAATGCTGAAGCTGCTGCAATTCCATTAACAGCTATTACCGCTTGGGAGCTATTATTTGACCGTTTAGGCTTCAAAGAAAATTCAACATCAAAAGAACATACTAAAGAACAAATTTTAATTGTTGGTGCTGCAGGTGGTGTAGGCTCTATCTTAGTGCAACTGGCTAAACAACTAACCAAAGCAACTATTATTGCAACAGCATCTCGTCCTGAAAGTAAACGTTGGGTAACACAACTAGGTGCAGATCATGTTATTGATCATAACAATTCATTAATTGATGAATTAACAGCAATTGGATTTGATAGTGTAACGCATATTATCAGCCTAACTCATACTGATGAATACTTTGATAGTTATGTAGAAATAATAGCTCCTCAAGGTAAACTGGCATTAATTGATGACCCAAGTGCTATTGATATTGTAAAGTTAAAGCGTAAGTCGATTTCTTTGCACTGGGAGTTTATGTTTACACGTTCCATGTTTACTACTGATGATATGAGTAAACAAGGTGAATTGCTAAATACACTTTCTAAATTGATCGATAATGGAGTAATAAAAACAACACTAGGTGAAAATTTTGGCAAAATAAATGCCAATAATTTAAAACTCGCTCATGCCTCTATTGATACAGATAATACAATAGGAAAAGTGGTTTTAGAAAATTTTTAAGTTTTATCCTAATAAACTTTTCGATGGGCTTTGATTATTTTTTGCCAATCAAACTCTTTACTACCTAAACTAAGAAAGTCAGGGTTTAACAAGCTTTCTCTTTGGTTATAGCTTAACTTATCAAATTCACTGTTAATAATGCTACCACCCGCTTGCTCTAAAATACACTGGCTAGCTCCGGTATCCCATTCACCTGTTACACCGATACGTAAATAGCAATCTGCTCCACCTTCTGCAATTAAACAATTCTTTAATGAGCAACTCCCCAAAGCCACATAATCAAATAAATAATCATCTCTTAGATATTGCCCCATTAATTCAACTTTCTGACGACGGCTAATAGCAACTTTAATACGACGTTTTTCTTGATATTCAGCAACTTGAATGGCATGACTCGCTTTATTAGTTTCTTTAAAGGCTTCAGACTTATTATGCGCATAATATGTTAAACAATGATCAGGAGCATGAATAACGCCTATTGATGGCCAACCATTTTCAACGAGTGCAATGTTTACCGCAAAATCTCCACTACCAATAATAAACTCTCCTGTGCCATCAATAGGATCAAGCAACCAATATTTTGACCAGTTTTTGCGCTTTTCAAAGGGCAAAGCACCCACTTCTTCAGAGATAATAGGGATATTAGGTGTTAACGTTCTGAGTTGATCCATCAAAATATCATTTGCGGCAATATCAGCACATGTTACTGGGCTATCATCATCTTTAATTTCTGCATTAAAATTTCCCTGATGATAGTATTTCATTACTTCTTTGCCTGCTTTTTTCGCACTTTCTAAAGCAATGTTCAGTAATTTATCTTGATTCATAATACCACTCCTAATTTCCTTTTAACTGGTCAATAACTAACATTAATGCCGCAATACTGCGTGCTTCTTTAAAGTCACCTTGTGTTAATAAGCTTTTATAATCCTTTATTTTCCAAGGAACAACATCAAGTGGCTCTGGTTCATCGCCTATCAATTTGGCATGATATAAATTAGTGGCTAAGAAAACATCCATTTTTGAATTAAAAAAAGAAGGCGCTATCATTACTTGAGTAATAAACTGTAGATCATCACTACCATAGAATATTTCCTCTTTAAGTTCTCTGTTTGCCGCCTGTTCTGCAGTTTCACCCGGATCAATCAAACCTTTTGGAAAGCCTAATTCATAACTATGAGTACCACCACAATACTCTCGTACCAATAACATAGTTTCTGAATCAAGCATTGGCACTATCATAACAGCACCTTGCCCTGAACCTAACATGCGTTCATATTGGCGCTGTTCACCATTGCTAAAAGTTAAATCTATCTGCTCAATATTAAACAAACGGCTTTTTGCTACTTGTTTTTGGTGATTTATTGTTGGCAGTTGTTTTTTCTTGATCATAAATTTAACTGCATTAATTTAGTATTTGATTTAAGTTAAATATATAATGACATGAACAATCACCTCTATGGAACACTTAAATGCTTAATTGGTCAGAAATAAACACTGTCTTACTTGATATGGACGGTACTATTTTAGATTTGCATTTCGATACTCATTTTTGGCTTGAGCATTTACCCATGCGATACAGTGAAAAAACCGGTATATCACTTGAACAAGCAAAAGAAAAATTAACGACTCATTACCATGAAGTGGTAGGAACAATAGAATGGTATTGCCTTGATTATTGGTCTGAACAAACCAAAATGCCAATTAAAACTCTTAAACGTGAAGTTCAACATTTAATTCAATTACGTAGCGATGCCGATAAATTTTTAACCACGCTAAAGCAAAGTGGTAGAGATGTGGTACTTGTTACCAATGCTCATCCTGATGCATTATCATTAAAAATAGAGCGTACACAGTTGAATAAATATTTTGATACTTTATATTCAACACATGAATTTGGCGTATCAAAAGAATCTCAATTATTATGGCAACGTTTACAGGTCAAGCATGGCTTTGACATTAACAAAACCTTATTTATTGATGACAGCATTGAGATTTTAAAATCAGCACAAAAGTTTGGTATTAAGCATTTATTGGCAATTGCCAACCCTGATAGCAAACAGCCCACAAATATTATTACAGATTTCCCTGCTATAACAGATTATCAAGTATTGGTAGATGAAATTAATTTAGCGGATAACAGGAAAGATTAAAAAAGTTAGACATGTTATTAATTAATAACATGTCTATGCACTTGGCTCTGGAATTTTTTTGAAAACGTCATCTTCGAGGTTACTTGTTGAAGATCCATTATCTTAAAGCTTGGATCCCCGACAAAACACCTCAAGAATGACGCCTTCCTGTTTAGTCTATTAAATTGATTTAGAAATGTATTACTGCACCCGCAAACACACCATCAAAGGTTAGGTTACTATATAAATTATCTAAATCGTTTAAGTCTAACTCAAACGAACGGTAGCCTAATGTTAGATTTATATCCACAGCCAAATTATCCACTAATTCATAACTAATACCGACTTGATAATCAGATATGGTTTGATCGTCATAAGACAAGAAATTAGCTTCAGCAAAAACATTAAAACCAGTGAATGGTAGACCAACTATCGCATTAACATAAAGAAGTGGAATAATACCTGAAACAGATAAATTGCTACTAGTTTGTGTTGTTGTATCAGTTACGCCAATATCACTATCAAGATCACGGGCAGTCAAACCAACATCAAATGTTAAAAGATCGTTGTCAAACAGTTCATAATAAAGCGTATAATCAACATAGCTTGTATCAAAAGTGGTGTTTAACTCAGAGTCAATACTGTATATTTCACCTTCAAAGGTAAAGTTACTACTTAGAGTGACGCCACCGATAGTATCCAATGAGGTTGATGCTATTTTTATATTAGGAATTAATGGAATAGGGTGTTCTAACGCAATAAAAAAACTACCCTGCTGTTCATCATCAAAATTAAAACTAGCCTGATCAAGTTCACCTTCACCAAAGCTACCCTCAGCTTGATTAGCCCAAACTTGACCACCTAAATATAAGCCTAATACTGTATCAGCCTGAACGCTACCACAAAAAATTGTTGCTAAGCTTGCAACTACAAGCGATTTCCTTGCTAATTTTATCATTTAACTAACCCTTTCTAAGTAATTCATTTAAGTCGATTAATGCAGCATTTGCGCGTGAGATATAGTTTGCCATTACCAAGGAATGATTAGCTAAAGCGCCAAAACCATCTCCATTTAACACCATTGGGCTCCATAATGTTTGCTGACTTGCTTCTAATTCACGAATAATTTGCTGTAAACTAATTCTAGCATTTTTATTTTCTAATACACTATTAAAATCAATCTCAATGGCTTTTAAAAAGTGTAATAGTGCCCAAGATGCTCCTCGTGCCTCATAAAACACATCATCAATTTTCCACCAACTGGTTTTCACTTGTAAATGTAAAGACACCTTTGTTGATTGTTGCGCAACATTATCACCCGCTAAGTCAGTATTAATTTGTTCACGACCAACACTAGCACTTAAACGTTGAGAATAGCTCCCTAAACGTTTTTGTACTTCTTCAAGATAGGAACGTAAATTATCTGCTCTGGCATAAAACTGCGCATTATCTTTACCATTAATGCGAACTAAGGCATTACGATACGCATAAATACTAACAATTGCCTTGGTGTATTCTGATTCAGCACTCGGCATAGCCCAGTTTTTATTATTTATGTTAAACCTTGGCTGTGCTTCTTTTAAATGAATATTTTCTAATGACTGCGATTGTGATCGGCTTAAATCTTTTCTCATTACCAAAGATAAATCACGCACCATTTCTAAAACGCCAAATTCCCACGCAGGCATATTATCTAAAAAAACAGAAGGTGGAAGAGCATCATTTGATAAATAACCACCAGGTTTGTTCATCAATGTTTCTGCTACTTTTATTAATGCTGTAGTCGTTGTATAACCAACAACAGGAGTTACACCTTCAGCAGTTGCCGCTTGGGTAACTTCTTTATGAACATCAAATGCATCTGGCTCAAAGCTCCAGTAAACACTCAATATATAGAGCACTAGAAATAAGCTGGTACAAATTAACAGAGTAGTTTTTAGTGATAATTTTATTTTCATAAGTAAATCCTAATGGTGCTTCTTTTGCTTAATGCTTTGTATTGGCAATGTGATTTCAAGTTCAGGTTGAGATAAAAAGTGTAAAACAATACCTGCTGATTCATTATGTTTTAATGGTTTTTTAAGGTCAAATAACATTAAATGTAAACCATAAGGCTGTAATTTAACGCTACTATTAGCATCAATAGTTATCGAATTTAATTGACGCATGCGCATCATACCGTCATCCATACTGTGTTCATGAATTTCAATTCTAGGAGAAAAGTTACCGCTAGCAGCAACTAACACAACATTTTTGTTACTATGATTAGTAATAGTCATATAGGCAGAAGATATATTTGTTCCTGGAATTGTTTCACGGATAAATCCATCTTTGACTGTAACGATACTTTTTCCTGTAACGTCTGATTCAGCAGAATAACCGGGTAAAGCAACAGTTAACATAATTGTAAGTGATACTAAAATTTTAGTTATATTCATTTTGACTATACATTCCTCAAATAAAACACTATGGTTCAATTTATCTATTGTAACTAAGCTTAATAAGAATGAATAATTTAATTCTCACAAAAGAAGAAAATAGGGTTCTTACAATAACTCTTAATCGTTTTGACAAAAAAAATGCATTAGACACTGCAATGTATAATGAACTTTCTCAAATTTTTACTTATGCTAACAATGAAGACAATATTCATTGTTTAGTTATTCAAGGCAATGACAATTGTTTTTGTGCTGGCAATGACTTACAAGACTTCATTGAATGCTCAAAAAAAGATGATACCTTAGCTGCACTTGAGTTTATCAATATTTTAGCTGAGTTTAGCAAACCTCTTATTGCTGGTGTTGCCGGTGTTGCTGTTGGTATTGGTACAACATTACTATTACACTGCGACATGGTTATTGCTGCAAATAATAGCATATTTAAATTACCTTTTACTCAACTTGGCCTATGCCCTGAAGCAGGTTCAAGTTTATTACTCACTCAAAAGGTAGGACAAAACAAAGCATTTGAATTAATGATTTTAGGCGAAAAATTTAATGCTGAACAGGCCTATAAATACGGAATTGTTAATCAAGTTTGCCAACCAAATGAGCTTCTATCACTTGTAGAAAGTATAGCAACAAAAATAGCCAAGCTCCCTACTGATTCAGTGATGACAAGTAGAAAGCTTATTCGACAATCTACTCAACCTATACTATACCAAGCAATGCAAAATGAAAGTATTGAATTTGCACGTTTAGTAAAAACTGATACCTGTACTGGTATCCTAAATCAATTTTTTAATCGCTAGTATGAAACTAATAACGATGAAATAAACAGTGCATTGTTTTTTCTCGTTACTATTTGCTTATCTTAAAAGTATAATTGCGCTAAACGATATTTACTCCAATTTTCATAGGTATTATCTTTTAGGGTGAGCAATGTTTTCAATGCTTCGATACCCGATGCTAATTCATCACCTGATTCAGCTGATACTTTTCCTAGTTGGTAACTTTCAGTAAAAAATTTTTAGTCCCTGCGCTAGTGTATCTATCACTAATTTCTTTTTATCTATTTAGTTAATTCTAATGATGATAAACCGTTGATGGCTTTTCTTTTTTACTCGATACCAGCCATATAATCGCTGCAATTAAAAGTACTGGCCAAAACACACCCACTGCAACCATAGCTAATGATCCTAAAACCAACATAACTATAAATATTATAGAACCAAAAACACTCATAACAATGGCCAGCGCAACTAGGACTAAAACCACAACAACTAAAGCTGAGACACTAATAGCCTTTAAAGGTTCGATTAATTCATTATTCATTGTGATATTTATATCAAACATTTCTAATAAGCTTATGCCTAAAACATAAGTTAAAAAAAACGTCGCAAAAATAGCTAACAGTAGTGATTTAAAAAAGCTCATATCAACTCCTTAATATTTGCTATTAGGTAACAATATACTTGCAACAACATAAGCAACACCTGTTGCTACAGGTAATAATATTAATGATCCGATTGCTACAATTCTTACGGCAATACGTGGAAAGTTATAGTGCTTTGCTATACCAGCACACACGCCTGCTAATTTTTTGTGTAAAATATCTTTTTGCAATGTACGCTTAACTAAATATTCTCTCTCGTATTTCATGATTTACTCCTACTTAAAGTGCTAAAGCAATATCTTTTACTCAGCACTATTCTTTACTACGCACAGGCAACTTGTTTTTTCATTTCAGCTAGTTCTTGCTCAACACGATCATCTTTTTCTAAAGCATTTATTTGTGCATTAAGATCTTTATTTTGAGTCAAGTCATATGCCTCTACTTCAGCTTCAACACGATCAATTTTTTGTTGATATCGTTCAAATTTACTAATTGCTTTATCTATATTATAAACATCCGCCTTTTCCCTTACTTTCAAGCGAACTTCTGCAGATTCTTGACGTAACACCAAAGCTTCTTGACGACGCTTAGCTTCACTAAGCTTTTCCTGTAAACGCTGAGCATCACCTTGTACTGCCGTTAATAACTCTTCTAAACCTTCACTTTGTTTGGCTAGATTACCTAATTCAACTTGTTGAGCATGCTTTTGAGTAAGGGCTAACTTTGCTAAATCATCACGGTTTTTAACTAGTGCTAACTCTGCTTTTTCTTGCCAATGCTCAACACTTGCTTCAGCTGATTTTACTTGCCTTGCCAATGTTTTCTTTTCTGCAATGTTTTTTGCAGCAGTAGAGCGAACTTCAACTAATGTTTCTTCCATTTCTTGAATAATGAGTTTAATCATTTTTTCTGGCTGCTCTGCTTTATCTAACATTGTATTGATATTTGCATTAACGATGTCTGTAAATCTTGTAAATAATCCCATTGTTTTTCTCCTACTCTGTTACAGGTTTTTTGTTGGCTTCTTCATTGCTCTGCTTAATGTCTTTATCTGCTTCTGAATTTTCAGTATTAGATACCCAAGACAGAGAGTCTGAAATTGTTTCTTCTATTGATAAATCAATAGAGAAATTATTTACCTCTTCTAAAATTGTTTCTTGTAGTTGCGCACTCAGGTCAATCATCATTTGTTCACCTTGAGCAACAATAAACTCACTAATTGAGCTTTCAACTGTTGGTGTTTGTGCTGCTGTAGCATTAACACTAAATAAAACACCCATTGTTACTAATAAAGCAACGCCTACATTTTTACGATTAAATTTGTTCATGATAAATTCCTTATTTTACTATTGATTAAAACAATTAAATAAATAAGCTGTGTATTTCACTTATTAAAAATTTCTTAATAAACCTATTACAAGTGCTGTGCCAATATGCATTTTCTTTGTACTCCTTGATATATATAGCTTTATTTTAAACGTATTAAACAGCCATTAATATCGATATATTATGCATTACTATTTTTTGGTTAGATAAACCATGCTAATGGTCAAATTAACCAATACATAAGTTGTTTATTATTTGATCTTTAAATCAGGTAAAAGAGTGCTTGCAAAAATGCTAAAGATCTCGCTATTAACAATATGTATTCAATTGAGATTATCGATAAAGGTATTAAAGTGAACTTTGTTCAAACTGGATTTAATATACACAGACGTGCATGAAAGTAATAGAGAGCTTAATAGTATTAAACGGTTAAAATAAAATTTCAATATGGGGAGGAGAAAAACGACTGAAGTTGCAGAAAGCATTTATTGATTGGTATTTAGAAAGCAATCAACATTTAGCAGAAGTCTTTTAGATATAGCGGCGGTTTATAGCGAATGATTAAATTTATTTTCTAAAAAACTAACAATAAATGATGCACTCAAAACACATAGTGCAGGTATTGTCATCAATATAAATAATGTTGTTAAGTTTAACATACATGTCCCTTTTAAATAATGTTCATTCTTATGTAACAAAAACGCATTCATAAGAAGTAAGTAGCATTATCTAGTACAAAGGTTGTGCCATGTTATAAATAAAACACTATGACATTGATATTTAAAAATATTTATTAATTATCGGTAATGCAAAATATAAAATAATTTATTGAAACAATTAAATGTTAGTGAAAAAAACCATTAATTAGTAAAATATGTAACAATTTAATTTGTTTTGTAAATAAGAGTAACTGAGAATATAAGCTAAGCAGCATTACGATTAATGGCTATATAGCTCATTAGTCTTGGCTAACATTCGCAAAGGCAGACAGTAGTACCTGGCTATTTGCTCCATCTTTACCAGCGCATTCGCTTAAATGTCGTCTAAATTGTTTTGCTCCAACTAGACCATTACACAAACCTAGCATATGTCGCAATACGTGCCATGCTCTATTTTTACCATGTTCTGGTATTGCACTAATATATTCATCAATATAAGCACTCATTAAATGAACAACTTGTTCACGAGAAATGATTTTTTGGTCAAGACCATAAATTTGTTGGTCAGCTGTAGCAAGCGTATACGGATTATTATATATTTCTCGACCTATCATAACGCCATCAACATGCTGTAAGTGATCATTAGCTTCAGCCAAAGTTTTAATACCTCCATTAATCGAGATATTTAGCTGAGGAAAGTCTTGCTTAATTTGATAAACACGAGCGTAATCTAAAGGTGGAATATCTCTATTTTGTTTAGGACTTAAGCCACTTAACCATGCCTTGCGCGCATGAATAATGAAATGCTGGCAACCTGCTTGTGACACTTTATCAATAAAGGTATGCAAAAATTCATAACTGTCTAGGTCGTCAATACCAATACGAGACTTCACCGTTACAGGTACTTTAGTCATAGCTTGCATTTCACTAACACAATCAGCAACTAAAGCTGGCTCTGCCATTAAACAAGCACCAAAACGACCATTTTGTACGCGATCTGACGGACAACCTACATTGATATTAATTTCATCGTATCCATATTGCTCTGCAATTTTGGCACACTCAGTCATCGCCTTAACATCACTACCACCAAGCTGTAGCACAAGGGGGTGTTCTTCATCGTTATAAGATAAATAATCACCTTTGCCATGTAAAATAGCGCCTGTAGTTACCATTTCAGTATATAAAACAGTATGTTTTGACATAACACGATAAAAGTATCTAC
>Ga0209826_1002364_pt1 | contig 12452 bp, 14 predicted proteins | sample GOMGulsemesocosm_5_FD_184637 | JGI IMG/M metagenome (GOLD analysis project Ga0209826, IMG submission 184637) | Methane-oxidizing microbial communities from mesocosms in the Gulf of Mexico - GOM15C Gulf of Mexico (SPAdes) (version 2) | ecosystem: Environmental > Aquatic > Marine > Cold seeps... | reverse complement strand
CGGCCCCACATTGGGTGTGTTGCAGAAGAACAAGTTCGAAAGGTCGGGGCTCACTCTCATCCGCCATGGCGGACATAAAGGCCAGGGCACCGATTTCATCAATGACCACCTGCGTTACGCGCCCGCCGTTGTTGCGGAGGACACAGGCTTCGCCCAGTTTAAGGCCAAGGATATGGGCCGGGTCAACGCGTGCATCGACGCACGCCAGAATTATCGTCCGCAATTTGGGCATTGGCGTCAGATCTGTCGATGAATAATCGCTGGCAAACAGGCGGTTGCGGTCGAGAAGAATGGATGTGTTGCACATAAGTTGTCTCCTATTCATTTCTGAATTGGGTGATGGAAAATGGCGCGGGATTTTCAGTCGCGCTATACGGCTTGACGAGTTCTGGAGCTGGTCCCTGCAGGGCTACTGGTGTCGCACCACTCATGGTCGTCTTGGCTGAACACTGGCTTTTCAAGTGGGACATATTCCTTATGCAATTCGAAGCTGTCAGGAACCGGTGTCCGCGGTGCAAGAATTTTGAAGTACTGAGACAAGGCAATCCCGCGCCGCCAGAGGTAACTGTCCGGCCAGGAAATCTACGACTAATTGCTGTCACACAGGGAGCGGCTGTCGAAAGATCGCTGGGTATTGAGGTGTAGAACCTGTGCAGTGAGCCGAAGTCTTGGACAGCTCGGCCGTTTCCATTCAGCATGGTTCGAACCAAGTCACCAGAGAGCCTTGCCGTCTCAGTTTGGCGGGCCTTTGTCTTGCAGCTTTGTGGCTTTGTGGTATCGCTCTACGTAAGCGTGTTAGCCAGTCTCATTGTGGGCACGACTTAAATAGGACAATTGGGTATGCTGGCAAGAGTTCGATAAATGGCCGCGACTGCAGGCTCTGGAGACCTGTTCAACCGGATTTATTGCACCCGCTTGAGTAGACTTAGAGTAACAATAACAATAGCAAAAATAGTGAGATAGAGCATATGAGGTTGTCTTTACTTAGACTTGCGGCACTTGCTGCACTGGTGGCCCTTTCGGCTTGTAGCAAATTGGAGGATTCGGAAGATACAGACACTGGTGATCCCGGTGACACGACTGGCATTGTTGTGCCGGCTGCATTGGCCAGTGACGTGGATAGTATCAGCTACGATAGTGCTACTCAGACCCTGATCATTACTGGCGTGGGGCTGGACGAAACCCCATTCGAGGCTTCATACATCCGCAATGCGGCGTTGGATCGTGTCGGATACGAAGCCTATACTGTCCAAGACAGCTCATTGGATCGCCACTCTACAGCCTATGTGCGTCAGATCGATGGCGCCTATGCCGTTGCAGTAGCCACTGGTGGCCAGTTTGACTACTACATGGCCGGTACCAATTTTGGCCGCACCGATGAATTTACTGCCCCGACGACAGATCAACCCTCGGGCGGTATCGTCAGCTACGCAGGCACATACGTCGGCCTACTGAATGTTGCAGGTGATGGAGGCGATCTACTGCCCGTTACCCCAGGCACACCGGTCGATGTTCTTCCGCTCCAAGCTGCTGAAATTACTGGTCAAATCCTGATCAACGCCGATTTTTCAGATAACCGGATCAACGGCACAATTTACGATCGTGAGATAACGGATTCTCCGGCGACCACAGTGGCTACGCTGAACCTGGCGCCCACTGACATTACCACGGATGGAACGTTTGAAGGTATCACGTCCGTTGGTACCAATGGTGTTGGAGAATACGGGGGGATCTTTTCAGGCACGGACGCCGAGGCGGTGGCCGGTTCCATCCACGCCGCAGGTCATATCGACGGTATAACTGACATCGAAGAATACGGCATCTTTGTTCTTGGTCAATGCGGCGGTGCCAACAGCGACCCGCTGTGCAATCAACCGGTGCCCTAATCCATGCGGGTGGCCTTTGCCGTCTTCGCTCTGGCACTCAATTTATTCGCCTCGGCGTCGGCAGCTGATGAGACCGAGCAACACTTGACCTTGGACCAGGGTCGAATGTTGGCGATGCATGCGCTGAAAACCGGCAAGCCGCAGTTGACGCTGCAGTTGTCCGAGGCGTTGTTACGGGCCGATCGCAAAGATCCCCTCGCCCATCTGCTGCAGGCTGCCGCTTTTGCCAAACTGAATGATGCCCGGGCGGCCCGCAAATCCGCCGCCCGGGCCTATCGTTTTTCCAGCACCTCCATCGACAAGTTCCAGGCCGCGCAGATGGCCTCACGATTGGCGCTGGTCAGCGGCAGCCCGACACTTTCGCAGGTCTGGCTGCGCCGCACCGCCATCCATGCGCCGGATCAGAAATCAAAAGAGCTGATCGCCAAGGATTATCAGACCCTGCGTCGGATCAACCCCTGGGCTTTCCGGATCCGCGCCGGGTTGAAACCTTCGAGCAACGTCAACAACGGGTCGGATACAACACTGGAAATCATCGACGGCACGCCAAGCCTCGGCAGCCGGTTCGGGCCGCGTTCGGTGGCTCTTTCTGGTGTGATCGGCACTCTCGACCTGGGGGCCAGTCGACGCCTGCACCAGAGCCAGCACAGCTTGACCACTTTGAGCGGTCGTCTTTACATCCAACGGGTAGCGCTCTCCTCCAGTGCCAAAGATCTGGCCACAGCGCTGGCTGCAGCTGCAGGCACCACTGTGCCCAATAACTCAGAGTTCGGCTCCACCTACGCCGAACTCTCTCTTCGCCACGCCTTTGCCGTTGGACCAGAGCAAGAGAAAGGCTCGGCGTCAGTCGGCCTGACCACCGCTACCTCGTGGTATGGGGAGAAAAAGAACTATAATCTAGCCAAGGTCTCTGGCAGCCGCAGTTGGCAATTTCCCTCTGGCACTGGGCTCGTTATCGACGGTGTGGTCGAAGAGCGTTTTGATGCCCGCAGCACCTCCTACACGGCCACGGTTCTAGGCTTCGGTGCCAGTCTAAGTCACAAGCTCGACAATGGCGATAAACTGAAGCTTACATTGGGCTTTAGGGATACCGACTCTGGCCATGTAAACTCCAGCTACAGCACTGGGTTAGTGCGACTGGGCTATGATTTTGGCAAGAGCTTAGGCCCCGCCCGCTTTAGCACCGGATTGATCCTGGGGTACTCCGACTATCCAGTGTATTTGGCGGGCTTCCCAGTCACGCCTCTGGCGAACGGGCGCCAGGACAAGTCAATCTATGCCGATGTGAATGTGTTTTTCGAAAGATACGATTATGCCGGTTTCGCACCCATACTGCGCTTAAGAACGGGCCGAAAAACCTCCAACCACAGCCGGTTCGAAACCAGGGAGTTTTCACTCTCTGTGGGGGTCGAGTCAAAATTCTGAAAGTATTTCCCTTAACCTTCGCCTTTGCAAAATTCAATTTTCGCGAATATCTGCCGTTGTAACTGTCTGTAGCGAATGTCGGTTCCCCCCTTAGTGCCGTGACATGCAGGGTGCAGCATTGGTCAATGTGACGGGTCTCCAGCGCCCCAACCCCAGTCCGCATCCGGTTGGGACTGGGCGGGATGACGTCTCCAACCCCGGTTAACGCTCCGGCCAGCAGCCTCCAGAACCCGTTAGCAGGATCACCAGTTGGTTGGCGTAGCGGCCCTTAAACCGACCAGTCAAGCAGTGAGAATGCCCCAGTAACCGCCCTAGATCGGGCAGCCAATCGGAAGAATCCATGGCTTTCATCGGTCGGCAAGGTTTCCTATCACCGCAGCCAGTATTTCCTGACATAGTAAACTAAGCCTCTAGGTCTCCTGAGATGCCCGAAATTTTTGCCCCAGTATGGTTTCCCTGTGTGCGTTAGTGGCCCGAGCTAGGTTTACATGTCCTTTGACCTGAAGATCGCTGATACCCGAGATGTCACATCCCGGACGGTAGTACGGCTGTATCTTGAACAGCTTGTGTTTGAGTTTGTGCCAGTCCTTCATGACTTGCAATCTCCTCGGAGCGCGCGGAAACATTAGATACGGTAGCCCCAATGACTGAGAACGCTGGTGGGATACTGGACCACGTAGCGGCTGGATTATCCGGCTGCAGATAGTCTGGTTTGCCTGTCCTGCTAGGCTCTTCGTTTTGACGGGGGGCGGGATCGAAGCACGTGGAGTTATATGGGCGCGTTCGTCACGCCGTTCTCGTTGATGGCATGAGCCGTTGGGAAGCGGCGCGTATTTTTGGGATCAACCGTCGCACTGTTGAGAAGATGCTGAGGTTTTCGATCCCGCCAGGTTATCGGCGCGACAAAGCGATCAGGCGTCCGAAGCTGGATGCGTATACGGGGATTATCGATCAGATCCTTGAAGCAGATAAACTGGTCCCCAAGAAGCAGCGGCACACGTCAAAGCGGATATTTGAGCGACTTCGTGATGAACATGGCTTTTCTGGGGGCATCACGATTGTGAAGAATTACATCTTTGCAACCAAACAGCGTCAGAGAGAGATGTTTGTGCCTCTGTCACATCCTCCGGGTCATGCTCAAGCTGACTTTGGTGAGGTGCTTGCCATCATCGGCGGCGTTGAACGGAAGATCCACTTTCTGGTGATGGACTTACCGCATTCAGATGCGTGTTTTTTGAAGGCGTACCCGGCCGCGACGACAGAAGCGTTCTGTGATGCACATATAGCGGCGTTCGCGTTCTTCGGCGGCGTACCTGTGTCGATCCTGTACGACAACACCCGGATTGCCGTGGCTCGCATCCTAGGGGACGGCCAGCGTAAACGAACCCGGGTGTTCTCAGAACTGGCGTCTCTTTATCTGTTTGAGGATCGGTTTGACCACCCGGGCAAGGGGACTGACAAAGGCAAAGTCGAAGGGATGGTGGGATACACCCGCCGGAACTTTATGGTTCCAAAACCCCAGTTTGCCAGCTTTGATGATCTCAATGCGCATCTGACCGAACAATGCCGCAAGCGTATGGATGACAAACTGCGTGGTCACAAAGGCACGATTGGCGAACGATTTGAGGTCGATGCGGACCGGCTCCAGCCTTTGCCAGTTGTTCCTTATGACGCCTGCGACAAGCAATCAGTTCGGGTGAGCTCACTGTCCCTCGTGCGGTATCGCGGCAATGATTATTCAGTTCCGACAGCCTACGGTCACCAGGACGTTTTGGTGCGGGGCTATGTGCATGAGGTGGTGATTTCCTGCGGAGTTGACGTCATCGCGCGTCATGCCCGGTTCTGGGAGAAGGAGGATTACATCTATGATCCGCTTCACTATCTGGCGCTGATCGAGCAGAAGATCAATGCGCCCGCGCGCGGATGCGCGCAATTATGAGATTGATGGCCAGTGGCCATCGGGCAAGGCAGCACCGCTGGCTGATTGGGAATTGCCCGAAGCCTTTCTCATCCTGCGCCGCCTTATGGAGGCCCGGATGGGCAAAAAGGGCAAACGCGAGTTCGTTCAGGTACTGCGGCTGCTGGAGACCTTCCGGATCGCGGACGTGGATGCCGTAAAGCATTTGGTTTTGTGCCGGATCGAATGCAGGCCGCCCCGGCTGGACATGGCGGTTTACCCGTACCTGCCAAAAGCCCATGTCGCAGTCACATCCCCAGGTGATTACATGGCGCTGTTATCAGGAGGTCGAGGATGACGGATACGCCTCACCTGTTGCTGGCCCATCATCTGAAGGCCCTGCGCCTGCCGACTTTCCTGCGTGAGTATGACAAAGTTGCCAAACAATGCGCGGCAGAAGGCGTCGATCATTCCCGCTATCTTTTGCGCCTCGCCGAACTGGAACTCATCGACCGGGAACGGCGTATGGTGGAACGGCGGATCAAGGCTGCGAAGTTCCCCGCCACCAAAAGTCTCGACAGCTTCGACTTCAAGGCCATGCCCTCGTTGAACAAGATGCTGGTGATGGAGCTGGCGCGCTGTGATTACATCACCCGCAACGAGAACATTATCGCCGTAGGAAATAGCGGAACCGGCAAGACGCATATCGCCCTCGGCCTTGGGCTGGCAGCCTGCCAGAAGGGCTTGGCCGTTGGGTTTATCACCGCATCCGCTCTCGTGCATGAACTCCTCGAAGTCCGAGACGAGAAGCGCCTGCTGCGTCTGCAGAAGCAACTGAGAAAATACAGCCTGCTGATTATCCCCTCTCAGGCATGCAAGCATGCCCTGCCGGGCAGCGGATGAACTGGGATATGTGCCGCTATCGCCAACCGGGGCGGAACTGCTGTTTGAGGTCTTCTCACAACGCTACGAGTGCGGATCAACCATCGTAACGTCTAACCTACCATTCGACGAATGGACCAGCACCTTCGGCTCTGAACGCCTCACAGGCGCACTTCTTGATCGACTGACCCACCATGTCCACATTCTGGAAATGAACGGTGAGAGCTACCGCCTCAAGCACAGCCGCTAATCGGGAAAACACTAAAGCGCAGACACCGCGCTCCGGTTTGACAACAGCCCTGCACAGCTTCGTTGCTCTGTGGGGCACTTCACCGTGCCGGGCGATGGACAAACCGACATCCAACATAGTGGCGCAGTTTTACTCCGGCGTTGACATTTCTCCGTTCGGCAGTTCATCTATTCCCCTCTCACACATGCAAAGCATGTGTGAGAGGGCCGCATTCTCCCGTTGAAACTTTCGCAGTAACCGCCCTCCCAAGGAGATCCAGGCTCGATGTAAGCCGTCTTGGCCCCGACAACTTTGATCCAATCCCTGACGGCCTCAGCAGTGAACTCAGGGCCGTCGCCCATTGGGCGCGAACCAATTTCGCCTTCAATGGGCAACTCTGACCGAATGTACGCAGGCACGCCGCGTAGGATAAACAGGTCCGTCAGCGCGTCGATGACCTCGTTCGAGTTCTGCTTCACTTGGATCGCTTCAAGTGCAACCTTGGCTTCGAAAGCCCTTTCTCGGGATCATGTTTCGCATAACCCTGCCGGGCAGTAGGACGAATGGCTCATTCGTTTCATCATTTTGAATCGCCTCTTTCACAAGTTGATCCACCTTAACTGCTGGTCCAAAATCCCGCGACCACCTCTGTAAGAGCAAGATTACCACAGGACGCGTTTCCAATCGCTTGTAGCAATACACTTTCCGGTGTAATAAATTTTTTGTTAATCTGGAACCGGAACGGGGCAGTCCTTTGAAAACAGTCATTCTTGCAGGGGGGCTGGGAACCCGCATCAGCGAGGAATCGCATTTGCGCCCCAAGCCGATGATCGAGATAGGTGGGCGGCCAATTATTTGGCATATTATGAAGATGTATGGCACCTACGGCATCAACGATTTCGTCGTTTGCTGCGGTTACAAAGGTTATATGATCAAGGAATATTTCGCGAATTATTTCTTGCATATGTCTGATGTGACAATTGATCTGTCAAACAACGACATGCAGATCCACAACCAAAGTGCTGAGCCTTGGAAGATCACCCTGATCGACACAGGTGAGTTGACGCAAACCGGTGGCCGTATCCGCAGGGTAAGTGAATTTCTGGACGAGACGTTTTGCCTGACCTACGGCGATGGCGTCAGTGATGTTGATATTGCCGGTCTGGTGGCGTTTCACCAAGCACAAGGCTGTGAGGCAACGGTGACGGCGATCCAACCAGCTGGCCGTTTCGGTGCATTGGGTATCGACGGTGACCGAGTGACTAGCTTTCAAGAGAAACCGCAAGGCGACAACCGTTGGATCAATGGCGGGTTTATGGTGTGTGAACCGTCGGTTCTGGAAAGGATTGAGGATGACACAACCATCTTTGAGCAGGGCCCACTAGAAGGGCTGGCGCGGGATCGGCAACTGGCTCTGTGGAAGCACTCAGGGTTCTGGATGGCAATGGACACGCTGCGCGACAAGACACAGCTGGAAGACATGTGGGCCGCAGGAAATGCGCCCTGGAAGGTCTGGGAGCCTATGCGCGGATGAGAGAATTCTGGCAGGGTAAACGTGTTTTGGTGACCGGTCACACCGGCTTCAAGGGAAGCTGGTTGTCGCTGTGGCTGGAAGATCTGGGCGCTAAGGTGTTCGGGTTGGCCCTTGAGCCGGACACTGATCCTTCATTGTTTGACCAACTGGGCCTGAAGAACCGGATGGATCATCAGATTGGCGACATTCGAAACGCTGGGATTCTTCGCGATCGGGTGCGGCTCGTGCGCCCGGACGTTGTGTTCCACCTGGCTGCGCAGCCGCTTGTTCTGGCCTCGTATGACGACCCGCTGGTGACCTGGAGCACCAATGTGATGGGCACCGCCCATATGCTGGACGCGTTGCGCGATCTGGATCACCCCTGCTCGGCAGTGATGATCACCACTGATAAGGTCTATGAGAACCGCGAGTGGGTGCACCCATACCGTGAGGGTGACCGGTTGGGTGGCCATGATCCCTATAGTGCTTCCAAGGCTGCCTGCGAACTGGTCATTGCCAGCTATCGCAAGTCGTTTTTTGCAACGTCGCCAGTACAGATAGTCTCGGCCCGTGCAGGGAATGTGATCGGTGGTGGCGATTGGGCAGAAAACCGGATTGTGCCCGATATTGCGCGCGCACTGGCTGCCAAGCAGCCGATCCCAGTGCGCAATAGGCTGGCGCGCCGTCCCTGGCAACATGTTCTGGAGCCGCTTTCGGGTTACTTACGGTTGGCTGAAACATTGGCGGGTGGTCAGCTTCTGCACTCTGACAGCTACAATTTCGGACCCGAAGCCCAGGACGTGCGACCGGTTGTCGATCTGGTCGAGGCTGCGTTGCGTCATTGGCCAGGTGAATGGCATGATATGACAGATGAAGCCGCGCCACATGAGGCGGGGCTGCTGAGTCTGGACATTGAGCTGGCCCGCGCCGAGCTGGGATATGCGCCGCGTTGGGATTTTGAGCAGGCAATTGAGAACACCGTGAGCTGGTATCGCTCGGTGCAGAGCGGCGCATCAGCTTTCGATGCAAGCCTGGCCCAGATACGAAGCTTTGGTGCGCCATGAAGTTTCGTGAATTGTCTTTGAGTGGCGCCTGGGAAATCAACATTGAACGGCGCGAGGATGCGCGAGGCTTCTTTGCGCGGAGCTATTGTGACCGAGAATTCTCCGATCATGGGCTGAACACAACATGGGTGCAGATGAATGTCTCGTTCAGCCTGACCAAGGGCACCCTCAGAGGATTGCATTTTCAGCGCGACACCGCGGCCGAGGTGAAATTGGTGCGTTGTTCGCGCGGTCGAGTGTTCGACGTGATCGTGGATTTGCGAAGTGGGTCACCAACATTTGGGCAGCATTGCTCTGTGGTGCTGGACAGTGAACTGCGCAATTCAATCTACATCCCAGTTGGGTTCGCTCATGGTTTTCAAACTCTTAGCGACGGGTGCGAACTGCAGTATTCCCATTCATCCGCCTATCAGATTGGGCACGAAGGCGGCGTCAATGCGCTGGATCCCACGCTAGACATAGCATGGCCCTTGCCGCCCACCGTTATGTCCGACCGCGACCGCGACCTTGTTCCACTAACCGAGTGTAAACCGCTATGACACCAACCTGCCGCCATTGCCAAACGCCTTTGACATTGGATTTTCTGGATCTGGGTCATGCTCCGCCATCCAACGCCTATCTGTCGCCGGATGATTTGATGCGTCCCGAGGTTAGCTATCCATTGCGCCTTAAGGTTTGTTCCAGTTGCCGCTTGGTCCAGACCGAGGATTTTGCCGCTGCGGATGCTTTGTTTTCCCCGGACTACGCCTATTTTTCTTCCACTTCGCGAAGCTGGTTAGAGCACGCGGCCAGCTATGTTGAGATGGTCACTGATCGCTTTAATCTAACCAGTAACAGCTACGTGATCGAAGTCGCCTCCAACGATGGGTACCTTCTGAAGAACTTTGTTTCCGCGGGCATATCCTGCCTTGGAGTCGAACCCACGCAAAGCACAGCCGAGGCTGCGAGAGCAATCGGCGTGCCGGTTCTGCAAGAGTTTTTTGGCGCCGAAATGGCGAATGATATTGCCAAGGCGGACCTAATACTCGGCAATAACGTTTATGCGCATGTTCCTGATATTAATGACTTTACTGTTGGCTTGAAGAATGCCCTCAAGCCGCAGGGTGTGGTAACGTTGGAATTCCCGCATCTGATGCGATTGGTTGAATTCAACCAGTTCGACACGGTCTATCACGAGCATTTCTCGTATCTGTCTTTGCTATCGGTCGAAGCAATCATGCAGGCTGCGGGCCTTCGAGTGTTTGACGTCGAAGAATTGCCCACTCATGGTGGATCTTTGCGCATTTATGCATGCCACCGCGCCGCAGATCATGCCGAGCAACACTCAGTTGCGGACCTCCGTAGCACCGAGGCCGAGCGGGGTATGGGCAGTGACGCCTATTACATCGCGTTTCAGGCGCAGGCAGAGGTTGTCAAAAATGACTTCCTGCAGTTTTTGTTGCAGGTCCGGTCCGACGGTAAATCTGTTGCTGCATATGGTGCGGCTGCCAAAGGCAATACACTGCTGAATTTCGCTGGGGTGAAACCGGATCTCTTGCCGTTTGTCTGTGACGCAGCACCATCAAAGATTGATAAACTGCTTCCCGGCAGTCACATTCCGATCCTCGAACCTGGGGCGTTGGAGCAAAACCGCCCCGACTATCTGGTGATCTTTCCGTGGAATATTGGTGCGGAAATTAGGGCGCAGAATGCCGGATTAGCCGCACAAGGTACCAAGTTTGTCACTGCGGTCCCAAGTTTGAAGATCAACTGATGTCGCGGGTTTTGGTCACCGGTGGCACTGGGTTTGTTGGCCGTGCCGTGGTCTTTGCACTCAAATCGCGTGGCATGGATTTGCGTTGCGTGGTGCGTAATGGCTCGGCACAGAGATTACCGGATTTGACGACTTCGGATCAGATAGTCGAAGTTTCAGATTTGTTTGCCCAAACCGCGGATTGGTGGCGGGATACCCTGACTGATATCGACATGGTGATCCACTTAGCTTGGTATGCCGAACCGGGTAAATACCTGACGTCCTCGCGTAATCTCGACTGTCTCTCGGGCACCTTGGCTATGGCGCAGGGAGCCGCGCAGGCAGGCGTGCGCCGCGTCATAGGTGTTGGCACCTGTTTTGAATATGATCTGAGTCTGGGGTATTTGCCCGCGGATGCGCGTCTTGATCCGGTCACACCTTATGCAGCGGCCAAGGCTGCGACATATATGACGTTGAACCAATGGTTGCCGTTACAGGGACTTGAGTTCCTGTGGGCGCGTCTGTTCTATCTTTATGGCAAGGGGGAAGACCCCCGCCGTTTGGTGCCCTATCTGCATCAGCAAATGCAGGCGGGTGATGTGGCTGATCTCACCAGTGGTACTCAGCTGCGGGATTTTATGGATGTAGAAGATGCTGCTGCACTCTTGTTGACGGATGCCTTCAGTGACCGCCAAGGTCCAAGCAATATTGCCAGCGGGCAAGGTATTACAGTGAGGCAACTGGCCGAAACCATCGCCGATGAGTATGGCCGTCGCGATCTGTTGAATTTTGGCGCACGGGCAGATAATTTGACTGATCCGCCATGTGTGGTGGGGCTGCGGGACAAGGAGAACCAACAATGAGTGCTGAGACAAAGCTGTTGTATCAGGCATCTGAATTCCCGGTCTTTCAAAACCGCATGTATGATACCAAGTCAGAGGCGCAATCCTGTCCATGCGGACAGATCACTATTGTTGAGAACCTGACCACTGGGTTGGTCAGCAATGTCAGTTTCGACCCTGATCTTCTGGTTTATGATGCGGCCTATCAAAACGAGCAGGCTAATTCGGCCCCGTTTCGTAACCATCTGGACTGGGTTGCAGACTTGATCTTCCAGACAATGGAGACTGCCAGCCTGATCGAAGTTGGCTGCGGCAAGGGCAGCTTTCTCGACATTCTAAGTGACCGCGGAGCCAAAATCACGGGCTTTGACCCGACATACGAAGGTGACGACCCGCGCATTGAAAAGTCTTTGTTTGGCCCCGAGTTGGGGATCAATGCCAAGGGGCTGATCTTGCGCCATGTGCTGGAGCATATCCAGGATCCGGTCGATTTTCTGATGCAACTGGCCGAGGCCAACGGTGGCCAGGGGTTGATCTATATCGAAGTCCCGTGTTTCGACTGGATTTGTGACAACCGCGCCTGGTTCGACATTTTCTACGAGCATGTAAACTATTTCCGCTTGTCTGATTTCCACAAGATATTTGGCAGGGTCGTGGCAAGTGGAAACTGTTTTGGCGATCAGTATCTATATGTCGTTGGTGATCTGTCGACGCTGCGCCAACCGACCTATGATGCAGACAGCTCGGTTGATTTCCCGGCGGACTTCACTGGCAGCTTGTCTTCGACTTCGGCAACGGACCAGGATGTGGTCTGGGGAGGTGCGTCCAAGGGCCTGATCTATTCGATGCTGCGGCAGCGTTCAGGGCATCCCGTAGCAGCTGTGGTTGATATTAATCCGGCCAAGCAAACCAAGTATTTGGCGGGAACAGGATTGCAGGTGCAGGCGCCGGATGAGCTGTTGCCAACCCTGCCCAAGGATAC
>Ga0209826_1002363_pt1 | contig 12456 bp, 10 predicted proteins | sample GOMGulsemesocosm_5_FD_184637 | JGI IMG/M metagenome (GOLD analysis project Ga0209826, IMG submission 184637) | Methane-oxidizing microbial communities from mesocosms in the Gulf of Mexico - GOM15C Gulf of Mexico (SPAdes) (version 2) | ecosystem: Environmental > Aquatic > Marine > Cold seeps... | reverse complement strand
GGGTTATGCCATGATTAATGTGGTTGTCGGCAATGTTATTGAACCAAGGGTGATGGGCAAAGGCTTAGACCTATCGGCGCTGGTGGTGTTTTTATCACTGGTTTTTTGGGGATGGGTTTTAGGACCAGTGGGTATGCTGCTGTCGGTACCGCTCACCATGACGGTCAAGATTGCTCTGGATAACTTCGATGACACTCGCTGGATGGCGGTGTTGTTGGGGTCAGGAAAGGGTATCAAGGGCTGAGTTTGGTCGTCTTTATGGCATTAAAAGTGATAAAAAAACTTTAGCTGCACCAGTTCATCGCCGACCTCGGCTTGATAGCGCAGGTCGGTAATTCGGGCTGGGCGTTGGCTGGCGCGGTTGCCGACGGCGGACAATAGGTAGCGTAAGTCCTGGCTAGTGACGACGATGTTGTCTTCGCTGGCGCCGGGAATGACCTCCCAGCCGGCTGTCACAGGGTTGCTCTCATGCAGCCCGCTGTGCTGTAAGCCATCTTTCATATGTGCTTGTTTCAAGTGCTGGCGCCAAGCAGCCTCGTCAGCTGATTGTGTTTCTGCATGGTTTAATGCCGATACTGACGAAAGCAGGATAAGGGCCAGGGCAGTGTTTGAACATTTCATATGGCTCACTCGCTAGATCAATGAGGGGCATGGCTGCAAAGAACGTGAGCTTAGTTTGGCAAAAGGCAAGGCTTGTCTCTGTGACCTGTGCACGTTTTTAAACTCGTGGTTGATGGCGTGTGACGGCGCGCATAGATTGAGCCGCTAAAGGCTTTAAAGTGTGATCCAGTGCCGAGAGTTCATGTGATGTGGCGTTACTGAGCAGCGTGACTCTAATAGCTAAAATTTAAGATGATGGGGCTGCATAGACCCCCTTGCTTGGTATACTGATCGCCATTATTCCTTAATGGCATCGCGCCACTGTCTGAGCCTACCAATGGACGTCATTACCGTGACAAACACCGCAACAGTAACATCTCAAAAGAAACCAATAAGCAAACCTCTGACCGAAGTGGTACTGGATATATTGCCGGCAGCGCGGATTGAGGCTTTAAGCTTGGGCAATGGCATTGAGCTCTACCTAATGAATGAGGACTACCCAACCGATCGCCTGCCTCAGGAGGCGGCGCTACGGCTAATGGAGCAACCGTTTTATTGGGCGTTCTGTTGGGCTTCCGGCTTGGTCTTGAGTGACTATATTTTTGCCAATCCAGAGCTGGTGCGTGGCAAACGTGTGGTGGATTTTGGCTGCGGCTCGGGTGTGGTGGCGATAGCGGCGGCCAAAGCGGGTGCGCGCGAAGTCGTGGCTTGTGATATTGACCCCTTGGCGATCTTGGCGACCCGTGAAAATGCCAAGCTCAACGGTGTGGAGTTGGTGATCAGTGAGGACTTCGATCTAATCGACGGCGAGGTCGACATTATTATCGTGGCGGATGTTCTCTACGATCGAGAAAATCTGCCGTGGTTATCGCGCTTTACTGACCGAGCAGGCGATGTTCTTGTGGCGGACTCGCGGGTCAAAGATTTCGACTACCCGCCCTATCAACAAGTTGATCGCAGAGAGGGTTGTACGATGCCTGATCTAGATGAATCAATGGAGTTTCGCGACGTGCGTGTTTATCGCGCTCTACCGGCGACCTAATACGGGGTGTCGGCGGGGTTGCGCGATGCGCTTAAAACACATCCGAGTTCTGGGCACGTTGGCCAATAATCGCCAGTGCAGCGACACGATAGGCTTCGGCCAGAGTTGGGAAGTTAAAAACGCTCTCAACAAAAATGTCCACATCGGCGCCGGACAGTATGGCCATTTGGCCTATGTGAATCAGCTCTGTGGCGCCTTCGCCAGAGATCATAATCCCCAGTAATTGACGACCGTCCGCGTCGCAGACTATTTTGAGCATGCCACTTTGTAGACCGGAAATATGCCCGCGTGCTATTTCACTGAAGTCAGCTCGGCCGATGGTAACGTCGCCGTATTTCTCGCGCGCTTGTTGCTCGCTGAGCCCGACAGAGGAAAGCTCAGGGATGGCATAGATGCCAATGGGTATGGTTTGACTCATTTGCCCTACGGGAATTTGCAGGGCGTTGCAGGAGGCTCGACGACCTTGCTCCATTGACGCCGAGGCGAGCGACGGTGGGCCAATGACATCGCCGGCGGCGTAGATAGATGACACACTGGTTTGCAGTGCGTCATTGACGCTGATTAATCCTCGCTCGTTGAGTTCGAGTCCCGCCTTGTCGATGTCTAGACCTTTAACATTGGCGAGCCTGCCAGCGGCGCAGAGCAGTTTTTCGCTTTTAATGACGCTGCCATCGCTGCATTCGCTGACAACCTGTGAAAGGTTGTCCCAGTGTACTTTTTCGACCTCCTTGTTGCCGAGCCAAGTTCCGCCCATTGCTTTAAAGTCTTTGACAAAATGTTCGGTCAGATCACTGTCGAGAAAACCCAAGGGGGCAGGGTATTTATCGATCATGGTGACCGCCACGCCGAGGGTTTGGAAGATGGAGGCGTATTCGCTGGCGATAACGCCACCGCCCAGTACCGTCAAACTTTTGGGCAGATAGAGCATCGACAGGATGGAGTCGCTGTCAAATACGTGTTCGTGATCGATTGGCACATGGTCGGGCGCGCGCGGGTAGGAGCCGCAAGCGATTATGACTTTGGTGACATCGATAGTGATGGGGGCCGAGCGCACCTGGTCAATTTGCAGTTGCTGCGGGCCGAGAAATTTGGCTCGTCCATGGATGCGGTCTATGTGGTTGCGTTGCATTTGCTTGAGCATATAAGCATCGTGGGACTTGAGCACCTGATCCAGTCGATCAATCAGGGTGGCGAGTTCTGTGTCTTCTGCCAGTGTGAAGTTAGACAGGGCGGCGTTTTGGCGCATGCTGCGTATGCGCAGTGCATTTTCACGCAGTGTTTTAGACGGGATCGTACCCCTATGCACACAGGCACCGCCCAGTAGTCGATCGCGCTCAATTAACGCCACTTTTTTGTGCGCTTTGGCTGCTTGCACCGCGGCTTTTTGGCCTGCTGGCCCACTGCCAATAACGGCGACGTCATAGTGCTGATTCGGTTCTTGGCTCATGTGGCGCTCATCGCCTCCATACTGCTTTTAATATTGTCGCCTTTTTCGAGGAGTAGTTGGACTTCATCTTGATAGAGGTTGAGGTCTTCAAATACTTCACTGTTTATTAAATCTTCCAGCGATAGCTGCTCGGGTGAGAGCATGTGTTGGGCGAAGCGTGTGGCCGCATTGATGATGGAGGCTTGCTCCATGGCGTGGGGGGCGTTGCGGTAGTCCTGCAGGTATTGGTGGCTTTCGACAATGATGGTGGGCATGCCCCACTTCTTGAGCACGTGGGCGCCAACCACTTTTTGTAAGCCATCTTCTAACGCCTGCATCTCCTCTGTGCTGACATCCAGCGATAGTCGCTTGGTGATAACAATTAAATCTTGTAGGGCGACGGGACGACCAATGGAGTGCAGCAGTCCACACAGAAAGGTCGCTTCGACATTGAGGCGGCAGGCGCGGGCGATTTCTTTTGCCCAGAGCGCGCTGGCGAGTGCGTGACGCCAGATGTTCTGGATACGCTGTTCGTAGCCTGGGGTGCGAAACATACGGTTACTGATGGACGCTGCGACGGCTATGTCACAAATGAGGTTCATTCCCAGACGGGTAATGGCTTGTTGAAGCGAGACCAGCGATGAGTTGGGTGAATAGGTGGCTGAGTTGGCAATGCTCATGACATGAGCGGCCAAAGAAGGGTCGCCTTGAATCAGTTGAGAGAGCTTGATCGAGTCAGATTCTGGGTCTTGGGAGAGGGTGATGGCACGGTTGGCGACTTCGGGCAGCAATGGTACTTCAATACGACCACCTTTTACTTGTTTTACCATGGCATTCCACAGTTGCTTGCCGTCACTGCTGAGGCTACTCGCATCGGGCAGCATAGAAATATCCTTTTCGGTGGTGCTAATGAACTCAATGGATTTGAGTGGGCAGCATGAGAGCTGCAATCTAGCCAAAGTGTAGACCACGAACGCTATTGTTCAGTTTTTATAGCTGAATGTTTACTTGGGTGTCAGGTTTAGTCACTTTTTGGCGGAATCAGGGCGGCTTTTTAGAATGAAATGACAGGTGCAAAGTCGTTACTATTACTTCTTAGTTCTGCAGACTATTAATCACCTTTAGAGCTTTGCGGAAGGTCCAGATATGGACTAAAACTGTAAGGCCTACTGAAAACAAAGATGAACAACTGGAGTAAACATCGAGCATTTTATGCTGTAGGTGTATTTATTCTAGGAGGGAGCGATGGAACGAATTCTCTTACTACAGCCGTGTGAAAACCCAAGTTTACTCACGATATTGCGTACTCAATTTCAAGTGCAGTTAGCCGGTACCATCGACGAAGCGCTTGCTTTAGCTTCGGAGATTGATGTCCGCGTGATGATTTATGACGTTACAACTTGCGGACCTGTGTCATTTGAAGGGCTAGGGGCCCTCATGGCGAACACCGAGGTGATGACAGAACTGCCTCTTGTTTTTCTGTCATCCAGTCAGTCTTTAGCGGATAAATTAACGGCTTTTGAACTTGGTGTGGACGATTACATTGAATCAGAGACTTGCCTTGAGGAGGTGTGCGCTCGGGTCTCAAAATCCATTTTCCACCGCATAGCCAGCGCGCAGTTAAAAGATCGTTTGGAGTTGGCGAATGCGACGGCCTATACGGCCATGAGCGACAACAGCGATCTAGGCGCCAATATTCAATTTTTATTAGGGGTTAATCGCTGTGACAACCTTGATCAGCTAGGACAGCTATTATTTTCGTCGCTTGCTCGTTACGGCATCTCCTGCAGCTTACAGATGCGTGGCCTGTATGAAATAAAGAATATGGAAGCCAACGGCATGGCAAAGGATCTAGAGTCTCAGCTGTTGATGCAAATGAAAGACGCTGGTCGGTATATAGATTTTGGCTGCCGTTCACTGGTGAACTATGGCCAAGCTTCACTGCTGGTTAGAAATATGCCAATGGAGGATGAGCGCCGTTACGGCGCCATTAAAGACAATACTTTTGCGCTTATACAGGGTATTGATGCACGTGTTAAGGCGCTGGATGAACATACCAAACTGCTCGAAGAAAAGGAGGCACTGAAAAAGCTGTCGCGTGATGTGAAAAGTGTTATGACCGAAATCGACGACGACTATCAGAGGGTTATGCGGACGATCGTCACTACGGTTGAAGTTATGGCTGAACGCATTCAGGATAAAATTCCCGTATTGGCGTTGAGTGAGGAGCAAGAGCAATTCTTTGAAGAGACGACAGCCCAGTGTGTGTCCGCAGCCAATGGTGTATTCGCAGATGGCCTCAAGGTGGACGAGTCTTTTCACAAGCTTTCAAAATCTATGGATCACGCGATCAATAATTTGGATGATGTGGAGGAATTACATTCCCAGATTGCTGTCGATAACCCGTCTGGAGAACTGTTCTCAGCGGACAGTTCTGAGGCAGTGAGTGACGACAGTGTTGAATTGTTCTAGTGCGCTGGGAACAGCAACTTTCATGTAAGTATGTGATGCAGTCGTTGTTTATCAAGTGTTAATGGTGCTGCACATTTATATCAATGTGCAGTGAATTTTCTTGGGTGTTATTACGGAGACGTTTGTGGCTGGGGCTGCGGAGAATAATGATCTAGTTTGGGACCTTGATGCGTTTAATCAGCGTCAGTTGGCGATTGATTATGTGATGGGTTTTGAAAATAAATTGTGTATCTACTCTGACTCCGTTGAGCAGCTGTACACCAACTACAATATATTCTTTCCTGAAGATGAAGACAGAAAGCTGGTTATATTACCGAATCCATATAGTCACCACGATACCTTCAACAGTATTCCCGAGGAGGCCATTACCGCGACTGGGTTGAACATTATACCGGGTGAGGTGGTCGGGAAAGAGGGGGTCTATCTGACGATACCGTTCAAAAGCGGAAAAACACGCTATCGAGCGGTGCCGTTGCAAATTGGATTGCGAGTCATTAACCAGCAGCGGCCTGATGGGCATCCGCTGCTACCCGTTCTTGTGAAGGGGGACTTACGCGAGCTGGAGGCTAAAACCCCCTGCTTGCATTTACACTGCATTAATTTATCAAAGCTTGAAGGTTTGTCCGGCCTCGATGTGAGCAGCATTAGAAGTGTTATTTCTGAGCGCTTAAACGGCATACATTAATAACTGATCAGCCTTCTGTGAATACATTAAAACCGCGATAACCTATTGTACAATCGCACGTTCCCTTTCCCCGGCCTTTTTAAAACTTACTTCTAAGGGAGGAGTGCCTTTGCCGATGCAGTGATGATTCGCCCGCGTTCAATCAGTGACCAATGGACTTGCCACGCTTGTGGCGAATAGCCATAACCGACGGGCGTGGCGGCAGGGCGGTCTCATGGTCGGGCCAGCGGTGGCTGGGGTGGTCGAAGCTTGAGCCGTTGCTGTCTGCAGGGTGTTGCACCGATAGGAATAGCGTTTTACCGTCTGGGGTGAACTCCGGCCCGCAGAGTTCGGCGCCCTGCGGGCAGCTGAAAAAGTGGCGTGGTAGAGCTCGGTAAGGGCCTGTCGTAGGCATAGCCCAGAGGCCGTCACTAAAGCCAAAGCTTTCACAGCCATCGGTTGCCACCCACATGTTGCCGCGCGGATCAAAGGCGAGGTTATCGGGGCAGGCGAACCAACCAGATTCACTCACTTTTTCGCCCTTGGGGCCTGTACCGTAGAAGCCTCGCTCGCGGCTGTCACTGCTATCTGGATGCCCACCGAGGATGAAGGTGTGCCATTGAAAATAGCGGCTGGTGTGATCGCGCTTGCCATCGTGGCTGTTTTTCATAAGCGGATGAACGAACTCTAAAATATGACCGGTGGTGTTACCGGTACGCTGGTTACCAGGGTTGGTTTTCTGGCGCTTATGGTTCTTGGTGAGCACGACATAGGTGCAATCATTGACTTGGCTGGTTTCAATATCTTCCGGGCGGTCCATGGGGGTGGCGCCGATCATTTCGGCGGCGCGGCGGCTCTCGATCAAGACATCGGCCTGGCTGTGAAAACCGTGCTTTTCGGTGAGAAAACCCTGGCCGTGTACCAGCGGTAACCATTCCCCTTTGCCGTCGTCATTGAGGCGCGCAACATAGAGAATACCGTCGTTGAGCAGCTCGCGGTTGTGACAGTAGCTGACGGCTGAGTCGTCAGCTAAATAGGATTGGGTCGAGACGTACTTGTAGATAAATTGAAACTTACCGTCGTCGCCTGTGTAGGCGACGATAGGCTGATTAGGCTTGGCGACAATGGTGGTGCCCTCGTGCTGGAAGCGGCCGAGGCAGCTGCGCTTTTTCGGTAGGCAGCCTGGATCATAGGGATTGTATTCCACCATCCAGCCGAAGCGATTGGCTTCTCGTGGCTCGCGGGCAACATCGAAACGTGCGTAGTGCTTGCCTAATGGTCGCGCACGTTTGGATCCGATGGATAGACGTTCAAAGTTATCGTGCTCGCGTTCTAGCTGTCGTTTCAGTTCTGGCGGCAGGTTTCCTGTGCTATCACTGAAAAAACCGAAGGCCTTACCGAACCCTTCTTCCGCCACCAGCACCGTGCCCCAGGGCGTTTTGCCGCCAGCGCAATTGCCAATGGTACCGAGCACACGTGTGCCGCTGGGGTCCGCCTGGGTTTGCAGGCGTGTATCGCCAGCCGCCGGGCCGGTGATCTGCATGGGGGTGTCCATGGTGATGCGGCGGGTGTAGCGACTATCTGTAACGGTTTTCCACTCATCGTTTATAAGCGCCACTTCCACCACGCTGTGGCCGTTGGCTTGCAGCTCTATCGCTAAGTGCTCAGCCGAGGTGTCGCGGTAGCCTGTCTTTTTATCCGCATAGCCGCTGAACATCATGTGCGGAATTGTGTATTCGTGATTCACGCACAGCAGACCGCGTTGACTGTTGTTTGATTGATAGTGTCGGGCGCTATTGAATTGATTTGCGGCTTGCCCCTCACTGCCAGCTACAGAGTCATGACCTTGAGCGGTTTTATCAAAAGGGGATAGCGGCATAAAGCCAATAAAATCATTGTTGTAACCAAAGCGTCGGCTCTGTTGCTCTGGGCTTAACTGTTGGGGATCAAACGCTTTCTGTTCATCGGCGAAAAGCGGGTCACCCCAGCGCAACAAGGTCTGGGCTTGGTAGTCGGGGCTGAGGCGATGTTGGTTTCTTAAATCATGTGGGATTTCCGTAAAGCTTAAACCGTTGTGTTCAGCACTGGCCTTAGCCTCTTCTGGCTTGTTGAGCAGAGTGAGGGCGATAGAGCTTTTGAGACCGTTACTTAAAAAATCCCGACGGCTGAGTGAGGTGATTTTTTTCATAATAGTCCGGCTACCTTTAATGCAGGCATTGGATCTTACTTAACCCAATAAGTGAGTGAACACATGTTAATCATAGTGGTTAGCTGTGGTTAGTCGATGGAAATCAATTGATGGTCCAGCACTTCGTGGTAGCGCGAGTGCTAGGGGCGGGGCTAAAAGTGGGAGTGGCGGCGCTATCGCGAGCGTTCTGTATGATGATAGAAGGCCGGATGAGCACACCAAACCTCCCATAACCTATAAGTCGTATGTGTCAGCTAGTTGATTGTGAACCGGTATCGATAATGCTTTTTTGCAGGGTGCTATTCATGTGGCTATTTGAGTTGCTGTCGTCAGTCTCGGCGTCGTTCTCACTGTTCGTTGAGGCGGTGAGGTTAGTTGTTAGACGGGCGCGCAGTTCAGCCTCAATTTTGGGCATGAACTCGGCAATGACCTCGTTGATGAGAATGTCCAGCTTGTCGTGATCACTCAGTTTCTCGGCTCTGCTTTCTTTACTCGGTTCCAACGCTTGGGCTTCTGGGTGTTCGCTGACGAACTTGTTGTGGTATACCGCTTGGGTATCCAGAGGCGCTTCTTTGATGACATCCATCAAGGATTTTGTTGTGTGTAAGCGCTCGCGAATATGCTTGGGTAAGAAGGGATTCTCCCCTTTCGCTTGGCCCATCTTTACTCGAGGTTTGCTCTGTGCCTGGTTGCTTCTTTTTACCTGTTCTTGTGTATCAATTTTCTGATTAGGGCTGTCTTCTGGCGCGCTGCTGTCAATGACTGATTCGTCAAAAAGGTTTCTCTGGCCCGGTAGTACGCCTACAGGCAAAGGCTTTTCTTCGGTACCTAAAGCCTCCTCGATGCCGGGATCAATACCCCTACTCTCGAATTCAGTGTTGATGCCGGTGAAGTTTGCTGAAACGTCGGAGATTGGTGGTTTGCCATGTTTGGGCTTTTCTAAGGCTGGGGGTGGTGCTGCGCTTAAAGGCTCGTCGTCGAGCAGACTCTCTTCTAGGTTGTGGGTGAGGTCTGCAATTTCTTGTTCGAGGGGGGTTGTTGGTTCTTCGTATACTATGACAGCCGTATCCAGCTCATCTTCCTGCGCGAAACTGTGATCCGGTGTTGTCGTTGTATCGTCTGGCGGACTGGTTTGGGTGCTTGTTTCATCTTCTATAGGCGCTGCTTGGAGTTCAGGGTCAATTATTTCATCGCTCAGGTCGATATCAATATTGATATTGGCTAGGGTGACGTCTATTGATTCGCTCAGTTCGTCAAAGGGCGTATCGGTTATTGTCTTCGAAGGCGATTCTGCGCCTGGCTCGCTGCCTCCGTTGGTCGTGAGTGAAATATCGACCAATGGATCTAGAGATACGGTTTCTTCAAGCAGCGGGATGTCGGAGAACTCGTCGTCACCTGTGGTTATTGCTTTGAATGTTTGACCGAGCGGTTGGTCGAGCAGTGGGATGTCGGCCATCTCTTCTTCGGACAAGAGGTCCTTAATCGATTCAAGCTCGCCGAGCAGGGCGGCTTTTGTCTCACCTCGGTCAACGTTATTTTGATCCGTATCCATGGTCACCGATTTTAGTGGGTAGTGGTTCTGTTCGACAGCTTGGCTTGTTAGCGGCGCATGTCGTGATTGTTGATTGGGTAGCCCCGTTCGCGGTAGAAGCTGTAGTGCTCGCGGGTCTGCTCCAATATCTGTTCATCCTGGCTGACTACTTCTGTGAGTCGCTCAAAGCGACTAAAGTAGGTCGGTATTGTCTTTTTCAAGTTAACCAGTACTTGGTGGTGATCACCACAATTTTCGTCCCAGCCTAGTAATACCTTGGCGTGTCTTTGCGGTTGATCCTGCAGGTCATGGGCGATAAAGCTTTGTGGCTGAAAAGACCAGAGTAAACGGCTCAGCGCTTGTGCTTGATCGGCATCATCACAGGCCACATAGATGTGGTTATTCAGCCTCTGTGCTTTATCGATCAAGCGACAAGTAAAGGTTAGACGCTGATCGCTGGAGGCATCGGGTAATATATAAAAATCTATACGGGTCATAGTACTTCAAACATGGCGTATGCGGGCATTATGGAGTGACAGGCTTTTCAGAAGGGGGTGATTTAGATGACGCCTTCATTCTGGTAACGCCAATCACCCCGTCTGTGGTTTACGCTTGCTTGATCAGATAATCCAGCAGCAGGCTAACAGGGCGGCCGGTTGCGCCCTTGGCGCTGCCTGAAAGCCAGGCGGTACCCGCGATATCTAAGTGCGCCCAAGGGTAGTCAACAAAGCGAGAGAGGAAGCAGGCCGCAGTGACAGAGCCCGCTTCGCGGCCGCCAATATTGCCAATGTCGGCAAAATTGCTATCGAGCTGCGCCTGATATTCATCCCATAGCGGCATGCGCCATGCGCGGTCTTGGCTGTCTTCTCCGGCGCTGAGCAGTTGAGCGGCAAGGTCTTCATCATTGCTGTAAAGGCCTGTAGCGTGGCTGCCTAAAGCAATCACACAAGCGCCGGTGAGGGTGGCCACATCAACCACTGCTTTGGGCTTGTAGCGAGCGACATAACTGAGTGCATCACACAGAACCAGACGACCTTCTGCGTCGGTGTTGAGTACCTCGATGGTCTTTCCGGACATTGACGTGACTATGTCGCCAGGTTTGGTGGCGCAACCGCTGGGCATATTTTCGGCGGCGGCAACCACAACCACTAGGTTGATCGGCAGCTCGAGTTCGAGTACTGACTTGAGCGTCCCCAGTACACTGGCGGCGCCGCACATGTCGTACTTCATTTCATCCATACCAGCGCCAGGTTTGAGGCTGATGCCGCCTGTGTCAAAGGTGATGCCTTTGCCAACGAGGACGATTGGTTTGGCGGTTTTCTTGCCACCCTTGTATTCGAGGGTGATCAGTTGTGACTCTTCATCACTGCCATGCCCAACCGACAGCAGTGAACCCATCTTCAGCTCAAGCATTTGTTTCTCGCCTAAAATCTTGGCGGTTAGCTTGCTGTGGCTCTTGGCCAGTTTGCGGGCTTCTTTGCTCAGGTAGAGTGGGGTGCAGACATTGCCAGGCAGGTTGCCTAGATCGCGTGCCAGCGCCATGCCGCTGGCCAGAGCGCAGCCCTGTTGTAGCGCTTGAGTAACAGATTTTTTGAGTTTGCTGTCGACTAGGTTATAGAGCCCTTTCTTAAGCGGACTTGCTTTGGCTTGTTGACTCTTCATCTGTGTGAAACGGTAATGGCTATTGGCGAAAGCCTTGGCGACTTGCTGCGCTTTCCACGCCTCATCGTGTCCACTAACGACAACTTCTTCAAGGTACAGGCTGACATCACTTGCCGCGCTCGATTTGACCGTGGCAACGATCTTATTGATCACTTTAATATAGTCACGGGCGTTCAGGCCTTTCTTATCGCCAAAGTGTGCCAGTAGTACGCGATCAGCCTTGCCCGTTGGAGTAGGTAGCAACAGGGTGCTGGCGAGGCTGTCTTTTACTTCGCCCTGCTTGATAAGACGAGCAATCAGTTTATCGCTGGCGCCATTGAGTGCGCTGGCGGCGCTGGACATCTTGTGCTTGCTGAACACGGGGACAATGGCGCAACCACTGCGCTGGGTGAGGAGGTTGCTGACCTTGGCCTGAAAATCCATGCTGTTTCCTTTATCTAGATACGCCTACGGAAGGCTAATGATTTGATTACCCAAAACGCCGTGTTTGTTACCTGCGGTTTACGGCAGGACAAACGGTGTGCTTTACGGGATAATAATCGGCTTTATGAAGTCTAGGCTGTAGTATGATTTGGCTGGCGGGAAGTTGCTAGGCGTTAAGGGTGAAAAGTACCGTTATTCGCTTGATATAACTGAAATTGCCGCTGGTCGAGGTGACTCGGCCGTGCCTTCACTTTAGCTCTCGAACAAACTGCAAGGGTGGTATGGGTGGGCCGGTTAGAATGCTGCTGGACTATCCGTGTGTTTTTAAGTGGGCTAATGGCCTGTTGGTGAGTGGGCTCGGTGGCCCCAGCTGAATAGAATTGGATCTATTTCTCCGTGATATTGTTTCGTTATCTTACCCGTGAGGTGCTGCTCAGTATGTTTGCCG
>Ga0209826_1002362_pt1 | contig 12458 bp, 11 predicted proteins | sample GOMGulsemesocosm_5_FD_184637 | JGI IMG/M metagenome (GOLD analysis project Ga0209826, IMG submission 184637) | Methane-oxidizing microbial communities from mesocosms in the Gulf of Mexico - GOM15C Gulf of Mexico (SPAdes) (version 2) | ecosystem: Environmental > Aquatic > Marine > Cold seeps... | reverse complement strand
TCTAATTGATGATGCTTTTGAATCGTCAGTTGATCTTGTTCTGGGTTAAACAAATGGAAATGATTTTTACCTGTCAATTTAGCCTGATACATTGCTTGGTCGGCATGACGAATTAAGGTGTCAATATCACTATCTTCTTGAGAATATAGGCTTATGCCTGTTGATGCTGTTATTTGGATAGAATGTTCATTAATAAGGTATGGCTGAGCTAGTGCGCTATGTATTCGTTTTAAGGTTTGCTCGCATTGAGAAAAACATTCAATATTATTAAGAAGTAGAGCAAACTCATCTCCACCTTGGCGAGATACAGTATCTTCTTCCCGAAGATTCGCGGTAATGCGCTTAGCTACCTCAATAAGCAGTTGGTCACCTACTTGGTGGCCATAATTATCATTTACGGGTTTAAAATTATCTAAATCAAGAAAACAGACAGCAAGCTGAGTTTCTGTGCGGTTAGCGTGAGCAATAGCTTGTGTAAACCGATCGGTGAATAAAGCGCGATTAGGTAGGCCGGTAAGTATATCGTAATGCGCCATTAAATTTAGTTGTTCTTTTTGGTTCTTACTGTCGGTAATATCCGTGAAAATACCAACATAAGTAGCTATTTTATTATCTTCATTTTTTAGAGCTGAAATGGTGAGTAGTGTTGCATACAGTTCACCATTTTTTTTATGATTCCATAAATCACCTTGCCAGTGATCTTGCTCATCAATTTGTTGCCACATATTTTGATAGAATTCTGGGCTTTGCTTTCCTGAACTTAATATTTTAGGGCTTTTACCAATTACGTCTTCACGGCTGTAGCCCGTAATATCACAAAAGGAGGGGTTAACATCAACTATTAGTGTATTAGCATCAGTAATCATAATGCCGCCATGGGTATCATTAAAAACACTTGATGAAAGCTGAAGTTCTTTATTTTTTAATGTTAACTTAGTTCTAGCACTTTTGATTTCATCGAGCATGGCGTTCATTGACGAAGCAAGCGTCGATATTTCTTGTGAGCTGTATTCGAAAGTTCGTTTTAGTGGTACACCATCAGTATCCGTGTTAGAGATCACCTCAATAATATTCGACAGTGGTTTTTTAATAAAATATTCAACGGTGAAAAAAAAGATAATTAATTGCGTAAACATAACGATAAAAATTCGACTAATACTGTCTTTTACAATGTTATTGAGTTTCAGTGTTAGCGCGTTATTGGAGATATATATTCGAATGATTCCTAGGTTTTCTCCTTTTGCTCCCGTTATATTATATTCATGGTTGTAATAGCTTTCTTTGAGTTGTTTATTTTGCTCTACATTTTTAATATTATAATCAGTAACATCCCAATTAGAGTCTCTAATTACGCCCACGTAAAAAGCCTTCTGATTTAATATTTCAGCCATTTTAAAGTCTTCGACAATAATGGCAATGTTACTATCGAGCCGAACTGTTTCTGTTTGTAACAGCTGCTGGTATTCACTCACAGCATAGGCACTGATCAAGTTAGACACATTTGACTCTAACGTTACTAGGCTCAACATAGCGTCATGTTCTAGCTGTTTTATGGTTTCGGCCTTCACCGTAGTATAGGAATGTACCGTGTACAACCCCATAATAATGATTGTAGTGAATACAATAATAAAGCAAAGAATGTGATGTAAAGAAAGTTTAGTTTTTAACATTGTGATCTCTATTTATGAATTCTACATTAAGCACATTTCTTTTAATAACATGTAAATATTTGCTTATGTTTTTTTGCGAAATAGCTAGAATAGGAACAGTATACTCTTTGATAACTTTTTTACCTGTAAGGTAACTATGCATCACTATAACCGATTCCTCTCCCATTAAATAAGGTTGTTGCATTGCTGCTCCAGCAATAATCCCTTGGGGAATTAGATCAAGAAAGGCAGGCTCAGAGTCAAAACAAATCAATGCGATATCATTTTTTTTGCCGTACTTATTGATAGCATCTAATGCGGCTTGGTATTTATCTGAGCCTTGCAACCATATAGCACCAAGTTCAGGATTTTGTTGGATAAGTGTGGCGCTGAAATCATAGGTTTCTTGATAAGAAAAGGTAACCTGTTGAAATATCCCTGCGGCTTTAATATCCGCTTCATGCATGGCTTGCATGAAGCCTATTGTTCTCGCTCGACCATTAGCCCTTTTTTGAGGTATTGCTATAATGCCAACCTCGTTAAATTTATGGTCAGAAGACTTTATTTTTTCTGCTAGGATTTTTCCTAGCTCATAGGCACCTTGTTTATTATCTGAGGAGATATAAGAAACATAGTCGCTACTATCAGCACCAATATCAGCGATGACGACAGGTATACCTGCATTTTTTGCAATTTTAATGGCAGTGGCGCCTGCTGCAGATGTTGTTGGGGAAATAATAATGCCTGAAACATTTTCCCTAATTGCTTTTATAACATGCTCTAATTCATGCTTTGCGCTATTACCCGCGTTAGCAAGGGTAAGTCGATAGCCTAACGAATTAGCCGAACTCTGCACACCACTACCCATTATTTTCCAAAATGGAATGCTAATATCGGGCATGATGTAGACTAATTTTTTGGTTGTTTGTTTTGTTATATTCTCTGTATTTATAGCATCATTTGCTTTAACGCAGAAGTTAAATAACAAGCTTAAAGTGAATGCGAATAAAGGTAAAAAGCGTCTTTCTACTAAAGGTTTAAGTGCCACAATAATATCCATTTTTTTATGAGTAAAGACTATCATATATAAGGTGGAATCAACTAATGTTGAGTAGTGTCTATTTACCACCACGATTCAGGCAGTATGCTTGTATACTAGCCCGTTATATTTTGCTATATACGCATTACTTGTGAGTATAGCTAATAAAATTAGCGTTAAAGAATGGATATGCGCAGTCGTAATAATCATTATAAAAAGTAATGAAATAAATTAATAGACAAATGACTACAGAATATAATTTTTTAGAAGGTTTAAATGATTTAGAAAGTGTCGTGTCAGAAATTAATTCAAATGCATAAATTATGCATAGACAATCAAGCGTTGATTCTATACCTGCACCCTTTAAGTGGTTAGGGTGCAGTTTTTGATTGATTACTAATTAGTGATGACTACCGCTGCAGTCATCTTTATCGCTATCATTAGAAGGGTTGTGATCGGTGCTGCTACAGCTTTCACCTTCGCTATGAATATGTCCATGATCAAGCTCTTCTTTTGTAGCCTCTCTAACTTCTAATATTTCAACATCGAAGCTTAAATCAAGACCTGAAAGAGGGTGATTGCCATCAACGGTTACTTCATCATCGGTCATATCAATAACAATAACAGTTTGTTCGCCATCATCTGTTGTTGCACGTAATTGTGTGCCAACAGCTAACTCTTCGACACCTTGTAAAAGTTCTTTGGCGACGGTTTGCACATATTCGTCATGGCGCTCGCCGTAAGCTTCTTTACAGGCAACAGCTACTTCAAACTTATCACCTATTTGATGATCAATAAGAGCTTCATCAAGACCTGGAATTAAATACCCCGTGCCTTGAATAATTGCCATTGGCTTATGATCATAAGAGCTGTCGATTAATGTACCTTCGCTATCAGATACCGCGTAGTGCATAACAACGACTGAGTTTTTGCTGATTTTCATTTTTATTCCCAACTATATTTTATAGAGTTTAGATTTTGTTTAGGTTGTTTCCAAAATATAAGGCAACGTTTGTACAGATATATTGGAATCGGCTTGTCCTTTTATCCTCAAGAGGGTGTTTTTATCTACATCGCTAGCCAGTACAGCTTGACAGTAAGATTTGCCATTATCTGCTTGATATGAGGTTAAAATATCACCTGCTTTTCGCCAGTTATCGCCTAGTTGCCTTTCAATTACATCACCTGCTGATATGGGTTGACTTGCGTTACCTGCTAAAGAAAATAAGGAACGTTTGTTTTTACCTAAATATTGCATTCTTGCTACCGTTTCTTGGCCTAAATAGCAGCCTTTAGTGAAACTTATACCATCAAAAGCTTGTAAGTTAAGCATTTGTGGTACGTACTCAATGCAGGAGGTATTTGATAGTTGTGGGAAGCCTTCTGTTATTTCTAATAAATCCCAAACAACTGATGAGTACGCAGGTAGATCGAATTGAATCATTAGTGTTTCTAGTGTTTGGCTTTCATCAATTAACAGGTAGCGAGGCTGTTTTCCAGCAAGATAAACGAGTGTAGTAGTACCTGAAATAACAACAGGTGTTATGTTATCGGGTGTTTTCTTAAAAATGGCTTGAATATGCTCGCCTGCCTTTTTACCAACTAAAGCAAAGAAGCTTAATTCGTTTGCTTGTGTTATTTCAACATGGGCAAAAACAGCAAATTTTTTCAATTCAGTGAATGAATGATTAAGACTTGCTGTTGGTTGAATAAGTAAATGGGCGTTATTCCGGTTTATTAAACGAAATACACTGAACACTTTGCCTTTGGCATTACAGTGAGCACCTACTAACAAGTTGTTTTCATTGGCTGTATTTACATCGCAGGTAACTTGTCCTTGTAAATATTTACTTTGTTCTTCACCTTTTAAGGCAATAGCGCTCATCTTTTTGAGTGCAATAAGGAAGGTATCAGGTAATTGCTCTACAGGCGGTAAGTCAGCTGTAATGATAATTGACATAAGTGGGTTCTTAACAATAAATATAAAAGATAAACAATAGCATTAAGATTAGGGCTAACTAGGTGAAAATCAAGTTGTTGATTCATTAATTAAACAAAATTTTGCTAAATTCTACTGAATTAATTGATGAGATAACTGGTGTTATTGTTACAATAGGTCTAACTTTAATTTCAGGTAACTCAATATGTCGTTAAAAGAACAAGATCAAACCGTTAATTTGCAAAATGAAGGTTTATCACCTTCTGTTGAAGACTCTTTACCTTTAGTTAACAAGGCAAGGTTGAAATGGGCGTGTCGCCGTGGAATGTTAGAGTTAGATGTACTGTTTATTCCTTTCGTTGATGAGGCTTATGATGATTTGTCAGCAAAAGACCAACGAACTTTTGAGCGTTTATTAACAGAGCAAGATCCTGATTTGTTTGCGTGGTTTTTGGGGCATAAAACGTGTGAAGACAGTGAACTTAACGCCATGGTGCAATTTATTCTCAAGCGAGTTAAAGTATAATATTTCAATAAAACCGTCCCGTTATCGTATGATGGTACATTTGGGTAGTGGTGTTTTTTTATTGTTATTTGTATTGATGAGTTTTAGTTATGCTTATCAACTAGCGCTTATTATTGCAACACTCACCTTATTAACGCTAGGGGGGTTGTTGGCTAAGAAGCCAGATAGAACACACTGTATTGCTCAATTGCAATTAACACCGCAAGGTGTCTGCTCATTGGTGTATATAAATAGTGATGCGCTCGATGATAATATTAAGCACTTTCAATTACTGGCAACGAGTCGTTTTAGTTTTTTAGGGTGTTGGTTAGAGTTATTGCCTGTGTCAACAGCGCCTGTAAATTCACTTGGCAATGACTATTTGAATGTTAAGCTGTTGAAAAAGGCACCTTGGAATAATACTAGATTGAAGAAAAAACAGTTATTTATTTATCGCGATAGCATAAGCCCGCAAAGTTTTTCTCGTTTAGTTCAAGTTATTCAATATGTAAGCTAAAGAGCACACCGAGTAGTAAGCATAAGTAATAATTTGTGGCTCCTCTTTTAAACTTTGGTTTGCTATAGGTAGGTAGCTGCAGATTTTTTAATATTAGGCTTGAGTATAGTCGGCTTCGTTTTCGTTGATTTTTCAGGGTAATCAAGGGTGTAATGTAAACCACGACTTTCTTTTCTGTCCATCGCACAACGAATTATTAATTCAGCCACTTGTACTAAGTTTCTTAATTCAAGTAAGTTATTGCTTACTTTAAAGTTTTGATAATAGTCTTGAATTTCTTGCTGTAATAATTCAACACGATGTAAAGCCCGTTCAAGTCGTTTTGTTGTGCGAACAATACCAACGTAATCCCACATAAATAAGCGTAACTCATGCCAGTTATGCTGAATAACTACTTCTTCATCTGAATTGGTTACTCGGCTTTCATCCCAGCGAGGTAGGGTGATAAAGTTATTGTTAGGCGATAATGAATCACTAATCTCTATTGCTGCGGCGCGGGCATACACCAAACATTCCAGTAAAGAATTACTCGCTAAGCGGTTAGCACCATGTAAACCAGTGTAGGCCATTTCACCTATGGCATAAAGCTGGGCTATATCTGTTCTGCCATGCTGATCTATCATTACGCCGCCACAGGTGTAATGTGCTGCAGGTACTATTGGTAGCGGCTGTTTGGTTATATCAATACCTAAATCTTTAGTACGCTGATAAATAGTGGGAAAATATTGTTTAATAAAACTAGCGGGTTTATGGCTAATATCAAGGTACATGCAATCAGCACCCAAACGTTTCATTTCAAAATCAATAGCACGGGCGACAATATCTCGTGGCGCTAGTTCGGCGCGTTTATCAAAAGCAGGCATAAAGCGACTACCATCGGGGCGTCTTAGTTTTGCTCCTTCGCCGCGTAATGCTTCGGTTAATAAAAAAGTTCCCGCATCAGGGTGAAATAAACAAGTAGGGTGAAATTGATTAAATTCCATATTAGCAACACGGCAACCTGCGCGCCATGCCATCGCGATACCGTCACCACTGGCAATATCAGGGTTCGAGGTGTATTGATAAACCTTACTGGCACCACCCGTGGCTAAAATAGTTTTTTGTGCGTATATGCTTTCAACTTTTTCGCTATTTCTATTCCAGATATAAGCGCCGATACATTTTTTTTCACTGCTGGAATCTTTCTGGCAAATAAGGTCAATTGCATTGTAGCGTTCAAATAACCTAATACGAGAATGCTGTTTAACACGTTGTGATAAGGTGGTTTGGATTACTTTTCCAGTCGCATCAGCAGCATGTAAAATACGTCGATGACTATGACCACCTTCGCGGGTTAAGTGATACTTTTCCCCACCTTGAGAACATTTTTCTTTATCAAAAGTTACTCCTTGTTCTATCAACCAATTAAGGCAGCTTTTAGCGTTTTCAGCTGTATACTGTACGGCTTCTTCATCGCATAAACCTGCGCCAGCAATAATCGTGTCGTTAACGTGTGCAGCAATACTGTCATTTTCATCAAAAACAGCAGCAATACCACCTTGAGCATAAAAGGTTGAACCTTCATTTAACGGCCCTTTACTCAAAATAATTACATCGGCATTTTTAGCTAAATGCAAAGCAAGCGTTAAGCCAGCCGCACCACTACCAATAATTAATACGTCACAATTGTTTTGTTGATTCATCTGGTTTTTTTATAAATAAAGAGTGATAAGATATATAAACAAATATTACCGTTTTTTAATGCTAGGTAATAGGTTAATACAGTACTAATACCTTTAAAGTAGAAAAAAAGTAAAATAAAGAGAACTTTTTTGAAAATTAGTAGTCTTAATTAATACGTTTGTTATGAGCCAAATGTAATTAATAAATTTATACCGTTAATCATTCTATCGGTATCGTCAGGAGAAAGGGCTCAAATGAGCGAACCAAATGTTGACCAAATATTGGTTGAGCGGGTACAACAAGGCGATAAAAAAGCCTTTAATCTGTTAGTAACAAAATATCAGCAAAAAGTGACTAATTTAGTGTCACGGTATGTCAGTAATCAAAGTGACGTACCGGATATTGTACAAGATGCCTTCATAAAGGCATATCAAGCTTTACCTAATTTTAAAGGAAATAGTGCATTTTATTCTTGGTTATATCGCATCGCGGTAAATACAGCTAAAAATTATGGTACTGCACAGGGGCGTAGGCCACCTAGCAATGATGTTGATATTGCTGATGCTGAGCTTTATGAGGGTGGTGAGGCTTTAAGAGAAAACGCATCACCAGAAAAAGTGCTACTTACACAGGAAATTAAAACACTTATTTTTAGTACTATAGCGCAATTGCCTGATGATTTGCGTATTGCTATTAATTTTCGAGAAATTGAAGGGTTAAGTTATGAGGAAATAGCCACCATTATAGGGTGCCCTGTTGGCACAGTGCGTTCGCGTATTTTTAGAGCTAGAGAGGCTATTGATAAAAATATCACACCTTTGTTGCAAACAAGTTAGCGTGAAATTACAATTTTTTAAAGTGCTTTTTTAGGTACTTTCTTAGGGTATCATGTAAGGTAAATGTATGAGTGAAAATAAGTTTGAGACGATATCAGCGCTAGTTGATAGTGATCACACTATTGATCATAAATCAAAGCAAGCGATAGATGAAATACTCAAGGATGAACACTTAACGAAAACATGGCAGCATTATCATTTAATTGGTGATGTTATGCGCGGCGAGGTAACACAAACATTGCAATTAGATTTATCAGAAAAAATTGCTGATGCACTAGTCAATGAACCTACTATTTTATCGCCGAAATCGTCAGGTAATAAAAAAAATAATCACTTTAAAAATAATACGCTTAAAGCTAAAATTGTACAGTTAGCTAAACCTTTTGGTCAATTTGCTATTGCTGCTTCTGCCGCAGGTTTAATGATTATTGGTGTACAGCAGAACACAGTGGGTACTAATGACGTTATTATTCCAAGCCAAGTAGTACAAACAATACCGTTAGCAGGTTTTGCTAATCCAGTAAGTTACAACTTTCAACAACCTGTTAAAGGATCGAAGACTTCTGTTGAACAAAGAAACGAGCAACGTATAGCGCAACAGCGTCGTTTTCAAGCTTTCTTATCTGACCACCAACAGCAAATTAAATTGAGTGCTGTTACTCGTACTGACGATAATTTGGTTATAGAGAAAAGTGCTGTAAATATTGACGCTACGCAAAAATAGTGAATAATAAACCAATAATAATATCCCCTTAGAGAAAGCATGAAGTTTTTATCTAAAAAATGCCCTTGGTTAGTGTTACTGTTGTCTAGCCTTGTCAGTACTTGTATTAGCTTCTCTGTTTTGGCAGAGAACGATGAACAAGCAACACTTTCTTTACAGCGACTTTCTCAATCACTACGAGAACTTAATTTTAATACGTCATTCGTTGTAGTGAAAAATAACCAAGCTGAGCCCTATCATTGGCTACATGGTATTAGTCCAAGCACGGCTAACAATACTCCTGTAGAACTTGAAATTCTTGCCTTACTCAATGGGCCTCGTCGAGATATTCTTCGTGTTGGTAATACTGTGAGTTACCTTGATCCTGAATATCCTCCTTATTCTATTGCTTCAGAACAAATTAGTGGTCCTATTCCTGCTGTTTTTGGGAGAAACATAAGTGTTTTAGAAGAAAGTTATCACTTTGTCTCTGTTGGTCGTAGTCGTATTCTTGGCCGGGCTGCGCAACTGATACGCATAGTACCTAAAAGCACTGATAGGTATAGTTATTGGCTATGGTTAGATCAACAAAGTGGTTTAATGCTAAAGCTTGCAATCATTACGCGTAGAGGAAAATTGTTAGAGCAGATACAATTTACCCATCTAGATATTACTGACACCTTATCAAATAATTTAGTTCAACTTCAAACGGCTGATTTACCAGAAGTTATCAATGTTAATTCACAGCAAAAGAATGTTGGGTTTTTATGGAATATTAATTGGTTACCAAGCGGTTTTAAAGAAGTGAAATCAAATATACATCGCATAAACACGAGTAAAAAAATCGTTGAATTTATGTTATTTAATGATGGCTTAGTTGATTTTTCAGTTTATGTTAATTCAAGTCAAGATAAGCAAAGAGCAGTCGAATTTGCACATGATGGCGCGACCATAATACTTAATCAAGTGATCAATAATGTTGAAGTGAGTGTGGTCGGTAAAATTCCTTTAGCAACAGCAAAAAAAATAGTGGCATCTGTTAGTTTTACTAAAAATTAACAAAGCCTTAGCAAGGAATTAGTATGGAAGAGTTAGCGACAGTTGTAGCGATTAACGATAATTTTATTACGGTTACTAGCCAAGTAAAGTCTAGTTGTAATAGCTGCTCGCAAGTGGCTACTTGTGCAAGTGGCCAAGTAGCGAAAGCCATTCCCCACAAACAACTCTCGTTTACTCTTTCGTTAAAAGAAATAAAGCAAACAGATCAAAAAGAACAAAAAATAACTATTGGCGATAGCGTGATATTAACACTACCTGAGGTTGATGTGTTAAAAAGTGCATGGCAAGTCTATCTGTTACCTATTTTGGGCTTGTTTTTATTTTCTGCTGTGGGGCAATGGTTAACATTACAAGGTGTATTTCAGCATGAATTAATCGCTTTGTCGGTAGGACTTATTGGTGGCTACTTAGGATATCGTTTGGCAAAACACTTACAAAATAGACCAGATCAACTGGGTAAACTACAACCTAAAATAGCGCGTATATTGCCTAAAATTGACGTTGCTACTCAAATAAATACTAAGATCTGTTAAACATGTCATCTTTTTTGCTTCTAATTTAGGCGTAAATTTTCATGTGTTAAATTTTCATGTATAATGCGCAACATTAAAGAAAACGGATGGTTGCCATCAGAAATCACAGTATTTTATTGTGTCTCCTAGTGTGCACTCTGTCCGAAATAACTAGCTAATTATTTTGGATAAAACCTAATAAAATGAAAAACATACGTAACTTCTCAATTATTGCCCATATTGATCACGGTAAATCAACTCTTTCTGACCGTTTAATACAACATTGCGGTGGATTACAAGAACGTGAAATGGAAGCTCAAGTACTTGATTCAATGGATATTGAACGTGAACGTGGTATTACCATTAAAGCACAAAGTGTTACTTTGGATTATAAAGCTAAAAATGGTGAGATTTATCAATTAAACTTTATTGATACACCAGGCCATGTAGATTTTTCTTACGAAGTATCTCGTTCTCTTGCCTCGTGTGAAGGGGCTTTGTTAGTCGTTGATGCTGGTCAAGGCGTTGAAGCTCAAACCGTGGCTAACTGCTATACCGCTATTGAGATGGACTTAGAAGTCATTCCTATTTTAAATAAAATAGATTTACCGCAAGCCGATCCAGACCGGGTGTGTGAAGAAATTGAACATATTATTGGCATTGATGCTACTGATGCGGTGACTTGTTCAGCCAAAACAGGTGTGGGCATTGAAGATGTTTTAGAAACCATTGTGGAAAATATTCCAGCACCAGAAGGTGACATTAATGAGCCATTACAAGCACTGATTGTTGATTCTTGGTTTGATAACTATCAAGGGGTTGTTTCACTGGTTCGTATTATCAATGGCCAAGTGAAAAAAGGCGATAAAATGCTAGTTATGTCAACTGGCGAAGTACATCAAATTGATAAGGTGGGTATTTTTACACCTAAACAAACCGAAACTGGCATATTAAAGGCAGGCGAGGTTGGTTATATCATTGCCGGTATTAAAGAAATTCACGGCGCGCCTGTAGGCGATACTATTACCATCAGTAAAAAAGAAACAAAGAAAGCTTTACCCGGCTTTAAAAAAGCACAACCTCAAGTGTATGCGGGTATATTCCCTATTAGCTCAGATGATTATGAAAACTTTCGTGATGCGCTAAATAAGCTCAGTTTGAATGATGCTTCTTTATTTTTTGAGCCAGAAAACTCTTCCGCATTAGGTTTTGGTTTCCGTATCGGTTTTCTTGGTATGTTGCACATGGAAATTATTCAAGAGCGTTTAGCCCGTGAATATGATCTTGATTTAATTACTACAGCGCCAACGGTAAATTATGAAGTTGTTTGTAATAATGGCGATTTATTATCTATTGATAACCCAGCCGATTTACCACCAATTAATAATATTGAGGAAATTCGTGAGCCAATAGTGCAAGCGAATATTTTAGTGCCGCAAGAGTACTTAGGTAGCGTTATTACCTTATGTATTGAAAAGCGTGGTGTGCAAAAAGATCTCATTTATCATGGTAACCAAGTTGCGGTTACTTACGAGTTGCCTATGGCTGAAGTCGTGATGGACTTTTTTGATAAATTAAAATCGACCAGTCGCGGCTATGCATCGCTTGATTATAACTTTGTTCGTTTTGAAAGTGCCGATATGGTACGTGTTGATGTCATGATAAATGGCGATAGAGTTGATGCGTTAGCAATGATCACGCATCGAGCGAATTCAGTCTCTCGTGGCCGTATGTTAGTCGATAAGTTAAAAGAGCTTATTCATCGTCAAATGTTTGATATTGCTATACAAGCAGCAATTGGCAACAATGTTATTGCAAGAACTACGGTTAAGCAATTAAGAAAAAATGTAACAGCAAAGTGTTACGGTGGTGATATTAGCCGTAAGAAAAAGCTATTACAAAAACAAAAAGATGGTAAAAAACGTATGAAACAAGTGGGTAATGTTGAAGTACCTCAAGAAGCGTTTTTAGCGGTACTTAAACTAGATAACTAGCTTTGTAGGTTGTTCTGAAAAGAGTGTAGAACAACCTTTTTTT
>Ga0209826_1002357_pt1 | contig 12474 bp, 16 predicted proteins | sample GOMGulsemesocosm_5_FD_184637 | JGI IMG/M metagenome (GOLD analysis project Ga0209826, IMG submission 184637) | Methane-oxidizing microbial communities from mesocosms in the Gulf of Mexico - GOM15C Gulf of Mexico (SPAdes) (version 2) | ecosystem: Environmental > Aquatic > Marine > Cold seeps... | reverse complement strand
CTTGGTGACTGGGTTAATGAAGATAATAATTTGTTACTTAGTGAGAGTGATTGGTAAATTTTATTCAACTTAATTAAAGTGTTGTAGTTAAAAGAAATGGTGGAGAGCAATCTTGGATAGAAATATGAAAATTCTCGTTGTTGATGATTTTTCAACAATGAGACGTATTGTTAAAAACCTATTAAGGGATTTAGGGTTTACCAATACTTTTGAAGCAGATGATGGTAAGACCGCTTTACCTATGCTGCAGTCAGGCGATTTTGATTTTCTTGTTACCGACTGGAATATGCCAGGCATGACAGGAATTGATTTATTAAAGGCTGTGCGTGCGGACCCTAAATTGGCTAAGTTACCTGTTTTAATGGTGACAGCTGAAGCAAAGCGTGAGCAGATTATTCTTGCGGCTCAAACGGGTGTTAATGGCTATGTAATTAAACCTTTTACAGCGATAACACTAAAAGAGAAGATTGATAAGGTTTTTGAGCGTATAGACGGTTAATTTAAAAGGTATTTTCAATGACTAAACAAAATCAGGAAGCACAACTTTTGCTTGCAAAAAATTTAGTGCAAGCGTTAGAAGGTAATGATGAAGTGGCAGCGGATCAAATTTTAGATGAAATGGCGGGGATGCGTGAATCGATGCTATTTCAAGAGGTAGGTCGATTAACAAGACAGCTTCATGATTCAATGAATAGTTTTTCTTTGGATGCCAAAATGACTGCATTAACGGCAAATGATATTCCTGATGCTAAAGAGCGGTTGCATTATGTCATTACTATGACAGAACAAGCGGCTAATAGTACTTTAGCTGTGGTAGAAGATTTATTGCCGATTTCCAATGTGCTCAATGAACAAGCATCTGAACTATCCAGTAAATGGGATCGATTTTTAGCGAAAGACATGCCGTTTGAGGAGTTCAAGATGATGAGTTCAGATATCACCGCCTATTTTTCGCAAACAAAAAATGACTTAAGTAGTGTGCAAACTGGGTTGACGGATATTTTATTGGCGCAAAGCTTTCAGGATATAACGGGACAAATTATTAAGAAAGTTATTACGTTAGTTGAAGACTTAGAGCAAGGAATGGTCTCTTTGGTTAGTCTGTCTAGGGGACATATGCAGGAAAAAAGTGCAGAAATAACGGATATGGAGTTACCTGGCCCCGTTGTTCCAGGTGTTGATGATAAATCTAATGATGTAGCAAAAAAACAAGATGACGTTGATGATCTTTTATCTAGCTTAGGCTTCTGAGGGTAGTAATATGGCAATTGATCTTGACGATGAAATTTTACAAGATTTCCTAGTAGAAGCAGGAGAAATCCTTGAATTACTAGGTGAGCAACTTGTAGAGCTAGAGAATTCTCCTGAAGATAATGATCTTTTAAATGCTATTTTTCGTGGTTTCCATACGATAAAAGGGGGAGCTGGATTCTTAGCATTAGATGCCATGGTCGGTGTTTGTCATAAGTCTGAAGATGTATTTAATATTCTTCGTCAAGGTGATAGGGTTGTTGATACTGAGTTAATGGATGTCATTTTACAAGTAGCTGATCATCTCAACGTTATGTTTGATGATGTGCGTGCGGGAAAGATGCCAGAAGCTGTTGAGCAGTCGTTATTAGATAAGTTGCAAACCTTTACCGTGCCACAGTCAGCAGAACAGCCAGTTGTTTCGGCCCCGCCACCGCAAGCCCCTGTCGTTGTTGAAGCGCAAGCAGCACCTGTTGCAGAAAGTATTAGTACAGAAGAGGGTGTTGCCGAGTTAGTTGATGCGAGTGATGCTGTTGAGCAAGAATTTGAATTAATGTTAGGCTCGGTCGATAGTGATGCCGCAAAGTCAGATGAGATTACTGAATCTGAATTTGACGATTTATTAGATACCTTGCATGGTGAAGGAGGATCACCCACACCAGTGGAAACTAAACCTTCAGCGCTAGAACTTGATCCTTCGGGAGATATTACAGAAGAAGAATTTGATAGCTTATTAGATGACCTGCATGGTAAAGGTGGGTTTGATATTGCTAATATTCCTAATGCTGCGGCAGATAAAGCTGCTGCTAGCACTCCTGAATCCCCCGCAGAAACTCCTTCTGGCGATATTACAGAGGAGGAGTTTGATAAGGTCATGGATGAGCTGCATGGCATCGGAAAATTTTCTCATGATGTTACAGCTGAAAAACCAATAGAAGGCACCTCAGCAGATATTGATGAGGTAGCGCCGCCTGCTGAAGTTGAAAAAGCTGAGCCTATAGCAGTCGTAAAAAGTACAGAAGCTGAAAAACCTAAAGAAGTTAAAAAATCAGCGGCTGCTAAAGCTAAAGCCGCAGCACCTAAAGCTGAAACGACAGTTAGGGTTGATACGCAAACCTTAGATAATATTATGAACATGGTGGGTGAGCTAGTGCTTGTTCGAAACCGTTTTCAAACATTATCGGGGGAGAAAGAAGATGAGGATATTGTAAAAGCGGTGGGTAATTTGGATGTTGTTACTGCCGATTTGCAGCTTGCGGTAATGAAAACCCGTATGCAGCCGATTAAAAAAGTCTTTGGACGTTTTCCTCGTGTTGTTAGAGATTTAGCTCGTAGTCTTAAAAAAGAAATTGTGCTTGAGCTCGTTGGAGAAGAGACGGATTTAGATAAGAATTTAGTTGAGGCATTGGCGGATCCATTAGTGCATTTGATTAGAAATGCTGTGGACCATGGTATAGAAATGCCTGATGATCGCGAAGCGGCAGGGAAGGCTAGAGAAGGGCGTGTTATTTTAGCGGCTTCTCAAGAAGGTGATCATATAGAGCTCACCATTCGTGATAATGGTAAAGGTATGAACGCTGATCATTTGCGTGGTGTTGCTGTCACTAAAGGGTTGATGGATGAAGAATCGGCGGCTAGATTAGATGATAAAGAGTGTTTTAATTTAATTTTCGCTCCTGGCTTTTCTACCAAAACAGAAATTTCAGATGTTTCTGGTCGTGGAGTAGGTATGGACGTGGTTAAAACACGGATCAGCCAACTTAATGGAACGGTAGAGATTGATTCCGAAGAGGGTGTTGGAAGTGTCATTATCATCAAAGTCCCATTAACGCTGGCGATTATGCCAACCTTGATGGTTAAATTGAATAATCAATTTTTTGCACTTCCATTAGCCAGTGTTTTAGAAATTTTAGATTTAGATTTAAATCAAACTAAAGTAGTTGATGGGCAAATGGTTATTATGGTGAGAAATAGTGCGCTACCATTATTCTATTTAAGTGACTGGTTGGTAAATGACCCTTCTTATGCGACTAATAAGTTAGAGAGCTCTCATGTGGTGGTGGTAAATTCTGGGGGGCGTCAAATTGGTTTCGTGGTTGATCAGCTCGTTGGCCAAGAAGAAGTGGTTATTAAAGCGCTAGGTGCTAAACTTCAGGGGCTTGATGGCTTGGCTGGTGCAACTATTACTGGGAATGGACAAATAGCATTAATTTTAGATGTTCCTGGTTTAATGAAAAGGTATGCTGGATAAGTACGATGCATTGGTAATAAGCAGTGATATTTTTAGCTCACTCTTTTTACCGATGCTTTGATTTAAAATCCCGATAGTATGAGTAAAAAAATGAAAATATGGGCAGTTTCTAATCAAAAAGGTGGTGTAGGTAAAACTACGACAGTTGTTTCATTAGGCGGGCTTTTATCTTCATGGGGATATAAAACCTTATTGGTTGACTTAGATCCACATGGCTCATTAACCAGTTATTTTAAGCATAATCCCGATTCGATTGATGGGTCTGTTTATAATGTTTTTCAAAATGCAAGTCGTAAACATAAAGATTACAATCCTCGTCAATATATTATAAAAACTGAGTTTCCTGATTTATCTATCTTGCCGGCATCAACTGCTATTGCCACACTGGATAGACAAGTTGCATCGCAAGGTGGAATGGGTTTAGTTATAGCTAACGCACTTGCGGAGGTTTCAGCTGAATATGATTACGTTATTATAGATAGTCCGCCCATGCTAGGTGTTTTAATGGTCAATGCATTAGCGGCATGTGATTATTTAATTGTTCCTGTGATTACTGAGTATCTTGCGTTGCAAGGCTTGGATAGAATGGTTAATACCATTAAAATGATCTTTAAATCCAGAAAGACACCACCGGGTTATAAAATCATCCCGACGATGTTTGATAAGCGAACCAGGGCTGCTACTGAGTGTCGCGATGTATTAACTGAAAAGTACCCTAATAATGCATGGGATGATTTTATCCCTATCGATACAAAGCTTAGAGAAGCAAGTAGTTTGGGTGTCCCAGCGTCTATTTATGACCCAACCTCTAAAGCGGTGGCCAGTTATTCTAATTTATTAGATGAATTATTAGAGAATAATATTCCTAATGAATGAGCAGGAAAAACAGCTTCATAAGGTTTTTATGGAGCCAGATAGTGCGTTAGATAGTTATTTATCTACCTTGTTGTCAAATATTTCATTTAATACGATAGCGGAAACTCAGCTTGATACTGTTGAGCAAGATGAGCCTGAACCTCAAGCAATAGAGCAAGCTGAAGAGAAAATAGCTGATGTTTTTGTCAGCAGTGAAAATACGCAGGTTCAATCGCTGGCTCTTATGCCTAGTTATGCGCAAGATGAATTTCCAGCGCTTTTTTTTAAAGTGGGGCATTTAATTTTAGCAGTACCGTTAATCGAATTGGGCCGAACAATAAAGTTTGATTCTAAATTAACAAATATCCCGCAACAGCCGATTTGGTTTATGGGCTTAAAGCTTGATCAGGATAAAAAAATAGGTATCTTAAATCTTGCTTATTTAATCCAGGGAAAAAGTAGAGCAGAAAAAAGGTGTTATAGTGATAATCCTTTTAAAAATATTATTTTGACTGAGGACACTAACTGGGGTTTGGCCTGTGATGAAATCATAACCATAAAAAAAATTACACCAGACAAAGTGCGTTGGCGTACAGACCGCCAGAGAAAGCCTTGGTTAGTAGGGACTATTATTGAAGATTTAGTCGTCATAGTTGATGTCAATGAATTAGTTCCTAGACGTAAGTTAAATAATTAAATAAGGCATTTGTTTTTGCAGTGTATAGGGATATTATGCGTAGCTATAAACAAAGTTTGTATAGATGGTTTTTAAGTTATTCATATTTTAAATAAACAGGCAAATTAACATGAGTGAAACTAGTAATCAAAATGATCCTTTAATGCAGTGGGTTACTTTTAAGTTAGGTGAAGAAAAGTACGGTATTAACGTAATGCAGGTTCAGGAAGTGTTAAGAGTTTCTGAAATAGCGCCTGTTCCGGGGGCACCATCTTATGTATTAGGTATTATTAACTTGCGCGGAAACGTGGTGACTGTTATTGATACACGCAACCGTTTTGGCTTGATGACTATAGAGCAAGATGATGCAACACGTATTGTTATTATTGAAACAGATGCGCATATTATTGGTATTTTGGTTGATAGTGTAGCGGAGGTTGTTGATTTACGTGCCTCAGAAATTGAAACTGCGCCTAATGTGGGTAATGATGAAAGCTCTAAGTATATTCAGGGTGTTACAAGTCGTGATAACGATTTATTAATCCTTGTTGATCTGAATAAGTTTTTAAGTGATGAAGAAAATTCTGAATTAGATATGTTCTAAATCGGTGTTATGGTTTCTGAACCAGTGGTAAAGGTGGTTTATCAATAATCACATAAACTTTATGCATTGGTTAAATTGGAGAATTTATGGATATTCAGCCGCTTGTACCTATTTCAGCAGTCAGAAAGCCTAAAAAAATCTATAAAGAAGAAGGGCAGGAAAAAAAGAAAAAGCAACCGTTAGCACCTAAACCTCAATCTAAAAAATCCCAAGACGACGAAAGTGATGTACAACATATTGATGAACGTGTTTGACCTAAATCAACTAATTGTAATTATTGGTTGTGCGACTTTTTTTTTGTTAATTGCTTTGCTTTTACTAAGCTTTTCGCATCGAAAACTTAAGCTTGAGCATAAACTTATGCAGGAACAAGTGGCTAGTTTAAATAGAGATTTGGCTGGATTATGTTCGGCTGCTGTACGTGTTGATACTCGATTGGCAGAAAGTAATATACAAGTAAATTCTTTAGTCGAGCGTATAGATAATTATGGTAGCGATGATATCGTTTCTTCTGCCTATCAAAGTGTGATTGAAAAGGTGCAAGAAGGGATTAGTGAGCAGGATATTATTAAAGAATGTGGCTTAAGCCGAGAAGAAGCTGCGTTATTAATTAAATTACACGGCTAATTTAATCCTGATATTGAAAAACTTTATTATGCTGAGCTTCGATAAAATTACATTAACGCTACTTTTGGCCTTATGTAGTATGTCTGTCATGTCTGTAGAGTACACGGCGACATTTACCTTAAAAGAAACATGGCAAGCAAAAGGAAGTCGATTACAGTGCGAACTGACGCAAGCAATTGAGAATTATGGTGAGGTTTTTTTCTCAATTAGACCAGAGGAGGTTTTGCAATTCGGTTTGTATCATAAAAATAGCAGCTTAAACTCTGTTGAAAAAGGGAACCTTTCGGTTTTGCCGGGCCCTTGGATGCATGAATACCCCTCGTTGCAAAATTATCCGGTTTATATTGAGCGCCGCAAAGGTGCAAAATATTTCTCAGTTTTTGATAAAAATGCACAAAATATTGCTGTCGCTTTAATCGCTAAACAATTCCCTGTTTTTACGTATACCCAGCTAGGTGGCTCTAAAAAACTTGAATATGTAAAAGTCATCTCCTCCGCTATTAAATTTTCAGCTAGCTATGACAAATTTATGGCGTGCAGAGCGAAATTGCTCCCTTATGCGCTTGCTTCGTTTCAAGATAAGGTTTTTTATTACCCTGCGTCTAGCTCCACGGTCACTCATCAATCGCGAAGTGATCTCGCTAAAATTGTTGATTACCTAAAGGCGATGCCTAAAGCTAAATTAGTTTTGGCTAGTGAAACATCTGTTATCGGTAAAGCGGATAAAAAAATGTATCAGCGTAGGGCTAAGAAGTTAATTGATTTTTTACAAAAAAAAGGCATAAAGAAAAAGCGTATATCGATACATGCTAGTTATCCAATAGAAAATATTAAAACTGAAATTAATACAGTGCGCTTAAATATTTTTGGGCCGGATGTATTAAGAATATTCAAATATGCGGCAGGGCGATTTTATTTGAGTGAAAAAAGTAAGCGGCGATTAAATTTAGCTGCACTTTATATGCAACATGCAAGTAAGCCTTTAGTGATTCATGCTTATTCAGATAGAACTGCCTCCAGACGGAATTATACGGCGCTGTCTGAGCAACGCGGTAATGTCATTAGAAATTATTTATTAACCCAAGGTGTTGCAGCTGAAAAAGTAATTGTTAAAGCACATGGAACAAGAAATGCTTTAGCAACCAACCGCACGCGCGAAGGTAGAGCCCTAAATAGGCGCATCATATTAAACTTTCCTTTTTGATTTTATTAGGTTTTTTTATAATAAAAAATTATTTTTAATAAAGTGTTATTTTTTTCTTGAAATTTAAAGTTAAATCACAGATAATAGCTGTTCTTCAACGCATTGGTTGTCGACATTATGGTTACTGTGTCGGTCCTCTCGCAACGATATTCTGTCAACTCCGCCAGGCCCGGAAGGGAGCAACGGTAGCAGAAGATTCGTGTGCCGAGATGTGGCTGGCATGGTTTCCGCCCAAATCCTAAAATCTACCACTCACCATGAGTCATCAGGTTCTCGCCAGAAAATGGCGTCCTCATAATTTCACTGAAATTGTCGGCCAAGAACACGTCAGCCAATCCCTAATTAATGCTTTGCAGCATAACCGATTGCACCATGCCTATTTGTTTACAGGTACACGCGGTGTCGGTAAAACTACTATTGCACGAATTTTAGCAAAAGCTATTAACTGTGAAAACCTACAAGACTTTAATCCCTGCGGACAATGTGACACCTGTCTAGCCATTGATGAAGGACGACTTTTAGATTTAATAGAAGTAGATGCGGCCTCACGAACAAAAGTTGAAGATACCAGAGACCTCTTAGATAACGCCCAATACGCGCCTAATCAAGCCAAATACAAGGTGTATCTTATTGATGAGGTGCATATGCTCTCTAACCATAGTTTTAATGCCTTGCTTAAAACCTTAGAAGAGCCGCCAGAACACGTAAAATTCCTTTTAGCGACAACAGACCCTCAAAAAATTCCTGTCACCGTTTTGTCGCGTTGTTTACAATTTAATTTAACACGCCTAAGTGTGCAGCAAATTAGCCAGCAAATGGCGTATATATTAGGTGAAGAGAAAATAAGCTTTACTGAGCCAGCAATCAAATTAATAGCGCGTAGTGCCGATGGTAGTATGCGTGACGGACTGAGTTTATTAGATCAGGCGATTGTTTTTGGTGATGGAGCGGTGACTACTGATGTAGTCAATCAAATGCTAGGTACCTTAGCGCAACAGCCTATAGAACAACTATTGTATGCACTTGCTGATGCAAATGCAGAATCACTGTTGCAACAAGTACAGTCTATTGCTGAGCTCTCACCTGATTTTCTAAAATTATTACAACAAATGATAGAAATGTTGCATCAGCTATCATTAGTGAAAATGGCACCTAATTTTGCAGAGCTTGAAGATAAAGAGCTATTAACGGAGTTAAGTGCGCTATTTTCCGCAGAAGCCTTGCAGTTATATTATCAAATCGCACTATTAGGGCAAAAAGATTTAAGTTTGGTGCCAAACCCTAAGTCGGGATTTGAAATGATTCTGCTACGTATGCTCGCATTTAACCCTGTAAAAAACGGCCAAGAAAAAATCGTATTGCCTTCGAGTACTCCAGTAGTAAAAGCCAAAATTGAGATGCCTCAAACTAGGTCAATTGAAAATTTAGCTAGGCCTGTTGCCCCTCCCATAAAACCGACTCAGCAAAGCTCGGGACATGACTGGAGTGAAATTGTACGAGCACTGAATGTTTCTGGTTTAACGCGCGAATTAGCTAATAACTGTATTCTAAAAAGTGTTGATGACAAAGTGTGCCAGTTAGTCTTGGATCCTAAGCAAGTTAGAACACCACGACAAGAAGAGAAGTTAGAAGCCGCGTTGCAAGCCTATTTTTCTAAGCCTATAAAATTATCAATTAAGGCAGAAGAAATTGATATGGATACACCGGCAGTCAAAATACAGCAAGCGAAAATCGACCGCCAACAGGGTGCTGTTGAGGCGATAGAAACAAGCGAAAATATACAAGCATTGAAAGCTAATTTTGATGCGCGGATCATTCCGGGATCAATAGAACCTGTCGATAAATAAAGAGGAATCAATATGAAAGGTGCATTAGGTAATATTATGCAGCAAGCACAAAAAATGCAAGAAGATATGCAAAGTGCTAAAAAAGAACTAGAAGCAGTTGAAGTGACTGGCGAATCCGGTGGCGGAATGGTGAGTATCTTAATGACAGGTACGAGAGAAGTACGTCGAGTTTCTATTGATGATTCTTTGGTAGGTGACGATAAAGAAATGCTAGAAGATTTAGTTGCTGCGGCAATTAATGATGCAGTGCATAAAGTGTCTAAAATTAAAAAAGAAAAAATGTCTGAAGTCACTTCAGGAATGCCATTACCGCCTGGGTTTCAAATGCCATTCTAATGTCGCAAAAACAAGGTTTATTAACAGATGTTATTGATGCACTTTGCTGCTTGCCCGGCGTAGGCCCTAAATCTGCACAACGTATGGCATTGCATTTATTTCAGCGCGACAGAGGTGGCGCTGAGAATTTAGCTCGCGTGTTACAGTCAGCGGTTAATAAGCTGCAATACTGTAAGCAATGCCGCACACTATCAGAATATGAATTGTGTGAGCTTTGCCGTAGCCCAAAACGTGATGAAAAAATCATTTGTGTCGTTGAAAGCCCTGCGGATGTTTGGGTAATCAATCAGTCGAATGACTACAAAGGTCTGTTTTTTGTGCTCAATGGTCGCTTATCCCCCTTGGATGGCATTGGCCCCGAAGAAATTGGTTTGGATCTGTTAGAACAACAATTAGAATCTAAAGGTGTAACTGAGCTGATTTTAGCAACCAATGCAACGGTTGAAGGGGAAGCAACTGCGCACTTTATTGCGCAAATTGCACAGCAATATCAAATTAAAGTAAGTCGATTAGCACAAGGAATGCCAGTTGGCGGTGAGCTAGAATTTTTAGATAGCTCGACATTAGCCCATGCATTTACGGGCAGACGAATTATTGAGTGAGAATAACTATGACTGATTGTTTATTTTGTAAAATGGTGAAAAAAGACATCACCCCCGATATAGTCTATGAAGATGAGAAAGTTTTAGCCTTTAGAGATATTAATCCGCAAGCACCAGTACATATTTTAGTAATTCCCAAGGCGCATATCGCCACATTAAATGAGTGTGCTGATGCTGAGTTAGCCGGGACTTTATTACAAACCGTGGTTAAAATCGCCAAGCTTGAAGGCGTAGAAGAATCGGGATACCGTACGGTTATCAACTGTAATAAAGACGGCGGACAAGAGGTCGGCCATTTACATTTGCATCTCTTAGCAAAAAGGCAAATGCAATGGCCTCCAGGTTAGGCCTTAATTAAAACTGCGAAGCAATTTGCGATTGAATTTTGTCAGCCATTGCTTTGCGGTTTTCAGCATCACGAATAGGGCGACCAATCACAATGTAATCAGCGCCATTTTGAAAGGCCTGTTCGACGGTTACAACACGCTTTTGATCATCTTCCACACGATTATCAACTGGGCGAACACCCGGCGTGATAACTAATAATTTATGGTCTAAATTTTCACGCAACAGAGGCACCTCTAAGCCCGAAGAAACAATGCCATCACAACCAATAGTTAACGCACGTTTCGCGCGCGAGAGCACTAGATTTTGTACATCACATTGAAATCCCAAGTCATCTAAGTCGCCACGATCTAAGCTGGTTAACGCTGTCACTGCAAGTACTTTTAAATCACCCTTATCTTTAGCGGCTGCTTCCATAATGGAATCATTACCATGAATCGTCGCCATATCAACCCCCTTACTACTTAAGGCTTTAATAGCGCGACCAACGGTTGCCGGAATATCAAAAAATTTAAGATCAACAAAAATTTTCTTATCGCGTGCTTTTAACCACTCAATAAAAGCAAAATAATCACCCGACATAAAAATTTCCATGCCGACCTTATAAAACACCACTGAATCCCCTAATTCTTCAACTAGCACTTTGGCTTCCTCAATACTAGGGAAGTCTAATGCCATAATTAAACGTTCGGCAGTGGGTATGTTTTTTTGCGAGATAAAATGTTGAGTCATAGTGATATAAAAATTAGGAAGTAAAAGAGGACTGTATTTCATAAAACAGCATTAATAATAAATTCGTTAAAGCCCGTTTTAGCAATTAAGTCTTGATGTATTGCTTCATTATAGGGTAATTAAAACAGGCAGTAAATCAGTCGTAATTTGAGGTTGCAATAGAGACAAATTAACAAAATTTTTGATATATTGAGATGTGCTGATAAGGCTGATGCCTCTTTAGTGTCCTGTTTAGTGTAACCACTTCAGTTGATCAGGGTGATTCTTTTTTAGAGCGGTATATTATCAGTGCAATTGCTTGTGCTTCAGGAGGCGTGCCTGTCTTTTGTGATCCTAATACATTAGTTCCAAATAAATAATTAGCTGAATGAGCAAAGCAAGAATGCATGCTGTATGGAATCGAAGACACCTGATGGCAGTAGCGACTAAATGTATCAATATGAAACCTTTAGTATATAATCTGTTTGATTGTAATGGCTAGGAGTGATAAATAATGTCTAAAGCAATAAAACTATCAGATGGCTTGATTAATGATGCCGTCATTAATGGCAAAGCGCAGCATAGAAGTGCGCCGAAGCAGATAGAGTACTGGGCAAGTATCGGTAAAATAGTTGATGAAAACCCAGATCTACCTTTAACATTTATCAAGGGTGTTTTAACGGGCATAGAAGAAAATAAAGCAGGCGATGTGTCGGAATATAAATTCGGATGATAGTTCGGCAAACTAGTATCTTTAAGCGCCGTGTTAAAAAGATGCATCGTTCTGAAAAGGATGCGCTTGATAAGGTGATTAAACAGATCATGGCAGACCCTGCTATTGGTGAAATGAAAGTGGGGGATCTACAGGGAATTCAAGTTCATAAATACAAGCATAATGCACATCAATACCTTATTGCTTATGAATATATTGGTAATGAGTTGCTACTCACTTTTATTGATCATGGAACGCATGAAAACTTTTACAGAGGCCTTAAGCATTAATAAAATATCGCATAGAGGAAATGGTGCTCAGGGCGATAGTACGCAAAAAAGTACGCGCCGCTTTAAACTGTTTTTCTGAAACCATAGAAAATAGCGTACGCATTAAAATCATCAAAAGTCACTTTCTTGATCCTGCTTATTTTAAAGTAATGTCTATTTTATT
>Ga0209826_1002356_pt1 | contig 12475 bp, 13 predicted proteins | sample GOMGulsemesocosm_5_FD_184637 | JGI IMG/M metagenome (GOLD analysis project Ga0209826, IMG submission 184637) | Methane-oxidizing microbial communities from mesocosms in the Gulf of Mexico - GOM15C Gulf of Mexico (SPAdes) (version 2) | ecosystem: Environmental > Aquatic > Marine > Cold seeps... | reverse complement strand
GCCACAGTCAGTTATTGATGAACTTGAAACTTCTTTCCGTTATAACGATGTAGTTATTCGTAACATGATCATGCGTACTAAAGACGCGGTAACTGAAGCATCGCCAATGGCTGCTGCTAAAGATGACCGTCGTGATGATCGTCGCGAAGTTAAGAAAGATGTTGCTCCTGCGCCAGTTGAAGCTAAAACTGAAGAAGTCTCTGCACCAGAGAAAACTGAAGAAGCTGCTAGCGAAGAATAGTGATCTGTGATGCTCTTGCAAAATTCTTTACAAGAGAATTGCCTTGTGTTGACTGGTTCGGTCGTGAAAAGACCAAAACATTCAACAAGTCCTGCAGGTATTACTCATAGTCAGTTTTCAATAGACCATAAGTCTAACCAAAATGAAGCTGGTATGAGCCGACAAGCATTTGTCAGAATACAAGTAGTGGCAACAGGTAAATTATCACACTTAACTCGAGAATTAGTTGTTGGAAACATAGTTAAAGTGACTGGTTTTATTAACCGTCATGAATCAAGAAATGGTAATCCACTCTTGGTTTTACATGCCCAACATATAGAAATGTTTGAATAAAATATTAGGAGAGATTTATGTCTCGTTTTTTTAGACGTCGTAAGTTTTGTCGCTTTACAGCTGAAGGCGCAACATCTATCGACTATAAAGATATTGCAACGTTAAAAAATTATATCACTGAAAGTGGTAAAATTGTTCCTAGCCGTATCACTGGTACTGCTGCTAAATATCAACGTCAATTAACTCGTGCGATTAAACGCGCTCGTTACTTGTCATTGTTACCATACACTGACTTACACAAGTAAGCTTAAAAGGGGTTTATTATGGAAGTAATTCTTCTAGACAAAATCGCCAAATTAGGCGGCCTTGGTGACAAGGTATCTGTTAAATCAGGTTATGCACGCAACTACTTATTACCTCAAGGTAAAGCAGTATTTGCATCTGCAGCTAACGTTGAGCACTTTGAAGCACGTCGTGCTGAATTAGAAGCTAAATTAGCTGGTGTTTTAGCAACTGCAGAAGCTCGTGCCGCTAAAGTTGTTGAATTAGCTGAAGTTACTATCGCATCAAAAGCTGGTGACGAAGGTAAATTATTTGGTTCAATTGGTACTCGTGATATTGCTGATGCAATCACTGAAGCTGGCGTTGAAATTACTAAAGCTGAAGTACGTTTACCATTAGGTGCAATCCGTGAAACTGGCGAATTTGATATTGCTATTCACTTGCATACTGATGTTGATACTAGCATCAAAATTATTGTTATCGGACAAGCTTAATTTAAGTTAATAGTAACAGGTTTAGAGTTTCGACGAGTATATGCTAAGAGCATAGCATTTCTCGACATTCATCATGTTATTTGTTCGTAACTGTATTTAGAAACACCGCATGCTCAATTGAGAATGCGGTGTTTTTTTATGTGTTTTGTAGGTCGTCCCTAACGCAGCGAGGCGCGACAAAATTATATTCCACAAAACTTATGTTCTTGTTGGACTTAATTCAGATCAATCTACAGCCGGTACAGACCAATTTTTATCATCTAAAAGCCCTCGCTCAATCATGCCACCCAGCCCCTGCATGCCGCCAGTATGTAATAATATAATGCGTTCTCCTTCAGCAAAATATCCTTGTTTGAGTAAATCTAAAAAAGCTAAGATCATTTTTCCTGAATAAATAGGTTCAAAATTAACGTGTGTGACTTGGTTAAATTCTAATATTCGCATGGCATCTTCAGATGAAAATTTAGCATAGCCACCACGATGAAATTCGCATAATAATTGCCAATTATTATGATACTTTGCTTGCTCAGACATTAGTTGCTTTACTTCATCCACTAAATATTCAGCGCCTTTAAGTACAGCAACACCTAAAATTTTATGATAATTAACTTCGCTAGATACATCGCCTGAGATTAAACCTGCTAACGTGCCACCGCTGCCTACTGGTGTCATTAAAGTGTCAAACTCAGTTTGTTGATTTAATTCGGTGATAACTTCAGCAACACCAGGTATAGCTAATTTATTACTACCACCTTCAGGAACAATAAAGTAATTCGGGAACTCTTGCTGTAATTGTATTAAATAATCTAGATCATGCCTGCGTCTATATGTCTTTCGATCCACAAAATATAATTTCATCCCCCAATGCTGAGCCCAAGTTAAAGTAAAATTATTAATATGACTTTTCTCACCACGAATAACACCTACACAAGGCAGATTTTGTTGATAACAAGCATATGCTAACGCATGGATATGATTTGAATAGCTGCCGCCAAAACTCAATACACCCAGAATACTTTGGTGTTGTTTGACATGAGCTAAATTGTATTTAAGTTTACGCCATTTATTTCCTGAAATGATAGGGTGAATTAAATCATCACGTTTTACTTGCACTACAACATTATGCTGAGTGAATAATGGATGATGTAATGGTTGTAATTTAGATAGAATAGACATATTAAGTTATTTATATTCTCGACCTTTAGTTGCAGGCAGTTGCAGGAATGTTAATAAATCCGCGAAAAACCTTGCAGGTCTATGGCAATAAAGGATAATGTTAAAAGTACTTCTTTTAAATACTTTCTTAGTATTTAGTTATTAATAATAAAAGTAATACCTAACTCAAAATAATATAGCACTGAATCATGTCTTTTTTAACACAGATAAGTAACATCTTTTCAAAAAAACAGTCAGCATCATTGATTGGAATTGCGCTTCAGCAAAAGTCTTTGAACTTATGTATTATACCATCATCAGAAAAAACCATAGACAGTAAGGTAACATCAGCTAAAGATACTATTTTCAAGAATCAAAGCATCGAATTATCTGATTATGTAAGCGCGATGGAGCATTGTAAAAGTGAATATAATTTAACGTCTCAATGCCATCTGGTGCTAAATTCTTTACAATCACAAATAGTTCAGGTTGATAAACCTAAAGTTGCTAAGGCTGAAATTATTTCGGCACTCAAATGGCAAATTAAAGATCTGGTGCCTATATCACCTGACAATATGGTGTTAGATTATTTTGATGGTCCGATATTAGCTGGAGGTATCGAAAGAATTAACGTAGTGTGCTCCCCTTTAAACGAACTAAAAAAAATTGTTGATGTACTCAATGCTGGTAGCTCAACCGTTGCTAGTATAACCATTGAAGAATTTGCTTTCGCAAATTTATTACCTACACAAAAAGATGCCTGTTTACTAGTTTGTCAGCAACCTAACGAAGAAATAGTATTGTTAATTGTTAAACAAGGAAAGTTATACTTTCATCGTCGCTTGCGTGGATTTAGTCAACTAGCGAATAAAACAGAAGATGAATTGACTATGACCGTTATTGATAGCTTGGCGCTAGAGATTCAACGTTCTTCAGATTATTTTGAACGACAATTAAAACAAGCCTCCATTAAAGAGATTAAAGTCTTATTACCAATAAGCTTAGAAGGCTTTTTTGCTAGAAAACTTAGCGAAAATACACATATACCTGTTACATTGTTGGCTTTACCTGAAGCCTACCAAGAACAACGTGAATATGCTGCCGCTATAGGGGCAACTATGTATGATGCTAACATTACCGAACAAGCTCAGGAGACGATGAATGTCAGCTAATCCTAACCTGAGTAGTAATGATAACAAATTTAATATTAATTTATTACAACCAGAATTATTACCTAAAAAAGTTTTATTAACCTTACCTCGTGTTGTTATGGTTTGGTGTTTAGTGCTTTTGGTTATGGTCAGTTGGGCAGTAGAAACAAGCTATACCCATCAATCTCTTAAAACAAAACTAACGACCTTACAACAAATTAATAATAAACAAACGAAGCAATTAGAAACGCTTACGGGTCAATTAACTGCTCGTAAAGTTGATAGTAAACTGGCTGACAGATTAGCAACTATTAAATTACTAATGAGTAATAAACAAGCTCTGCATGAACAATTAACTAATCCCAACATAACGTATGTTGCTGGTTTTTCTACCGCAATGAATGAGCTCGCGCAATTACATCATCAAGATATTCGTTTAGAAACTATTAATATTAATAACGATAACATGACCTTTTCTGGTTTAGCGTTAACACCTGAAGCCGTACCAGCTTGGTTAGCGGGCTTTGAAAACTCTTTGTTATTGTCAGGTAAGTCTTTTTCTCATTTTAAATTATCTGAAAACGAGCAAAATATTACTGAGTTTATGGTTAGCTCTAAAGTGACAAGTGAGAGACGTCCATGAATAAGCAATGGCAAGAATACAGCGATAATTATTTAAAACTGACAACTCGCGAGCAATACCTTATTCTTTTAACGGGTTTAGTTGCTGTATTTTTTATTATATTTTATCTGTTTATTGATACTCAAATGGCAGGAAATAAAAAGTCAGCTCAACAAATTATACGACTTCAATCAAGCAATCAGTCTTTAAAGCTATCAGTTGTAGAAATACAAGCGGCTTTACAGCGTGATCCAAATGAAGATACCAGAAATAAAATTGCTCAGTATGAAGCTAAGCTAGCTAAGGTAGATGCAAAACTATTAATGTTAACGAGTGATTTAATAAGTCCTGTGCAAATGCGCTTTGCATTGTTAGATTTATTAAAGCTTAAAAAAGGCGTGTCATTATTGTCTTTTGAGTTACTCGGCGCAGAGCCATTATTGTCAAATGAACCAGCTAATAACACCGCTGTAAACGATAAAGTTAACGTGAAGCTTGAAACTAATAACCCGCAACTTAATTTATATCGTCATGGTATTAAAATTAAACTTTCAGGTGGTTATTTTGATTTACGAGATTATTTATCGCAACTTGAAAAACTCTCATGGAAATTTTTCTGGCAAGACTTTAATTTTAAATTAACTGAATATCCCCAAAGTGAGTTGGAAATAGAAATGTATAGCTTGGGCACTAAAAAGGAGTTTGTTGGTGTTTAGATCTCATCTTATTTTTCTGGTTTTTTCTGCCGTTGCTGTGGTTATAGTAGCACCTCAAATATCAGCGACCCAGTTTGATCCAACCCGCCCTTTTGGCCATAGTGTTTCATCAAAGATAACACCTAGTGGTAAAAAAATGGTGTTAGAATCTATAATTCATGGTGATGGCATTCACACGGTAGTTATTAGCGGCAAAGTATTAAAAACGTTTGATTATATTGATGAATATCAATTAACCGCTGTTAATGATCAAAGTGTTATATTACGTAGCAAAACCAATCGACTTAAATTAACTATTTTTAAAAGTAATATCGTTAAAATGAGTGTTAAATAGAGTGAAAGTGAATAAGTGCTAACACTCTAGCACTTATCTTTTAAATTCAGGAATGATAAAGATAAATAAAATGATGAACCAATCAAAATTGAAAATAGCTCTTTCAGTCATATTGATAACCTTGTCTGGTTGTCAAAGTACTCCAGATCATCCTGTTGATATGGATGAAGGTTTAGAACAAGCTATTGCTGAAACAAAAGTTTTGAATAGCCCTAAACCACTAACGCAAGTGCCAAATTCAGTGCAACAAGAATTAATGTTGCAAAATATGGCGCAAGCTAAACAAGGGTTGTTATCAGAAAAACGCTTGGAAATATCTGCTACATCAGTTGCGGCTAAAGATTTTTTTACCGCCATTGTTGAAGGTTCTTCTTATAGTATTGCCATTCATCCTGATGTAAGTGGCGAGATAACTTTAAGTTTAACGGATGTTACTTTGACCGAAGCGATTGAGGTCATTCAAGATATTTATGGTTTTGATATTCGTGTTAAAGGCAATATTATTAAAGTTTTTCCTGCGGGCATTCGTACGGAAACTATGGCATTAAATTATTTGTTTTTGAAGCGTTTTGGTACATCTAGTACCAGCATAAACTCTGGTGGCGTTTCAGAAAATGATCCAAACAGCAGCAGTAATAATAGTAATAGCAGCGGTAGTAGCAGTAATAACAACAATGATCAAAATAATCAAAGCGACCAAAACGGTCAAAACTCCACTAGCGGTATTAATATTTATACTGAAAACGAATCTGATTTTTGGACTGAATTAAAAGAAACATTAACCGCTTTTGTCGGTACAGAAAACGGTCGTTCAGTTATTATTTCACCTCTAGCTGGTTTAGTTACAGTACGTGGTTTACCTACTGAAATAGCTGCGGTGAAAAAATTTATTTCTGATACTGAAACGCATCTGCATCGCCAAGTTATTATTGAAGCAAAAATAATGGAAGTGACCTTAAACGATGATTATCAACAGGGCATTCATTGGAATGAAGTATTAGGTAGTTTGGGGAGTACTAATTTTACTTTTAATACCAGTGGTAATATTAGCGGTACTCCTATCTCAAGTAGTATAGGGGGAGCCACCTCATTAAGCTTCTCAGGTCCTGATTTTGGCGGTGTTATTGATTTATTGCAAACACAAGGCAATGTTCAAGTGCTTTCTAGCCCAAGAATTACGGCAACTAACAATCAAAAAGCAGTGATTAAAGTAGGGCAAGATGAATATTTTGTTACTGATGTTTCAAGCACGACCACAACGGGTACATCAACTACTACAACGCCTGAAGTTGAGTTAACCCCGTTTTTCTCAGGTATTGCTTTAGATGTTACACCACAAATAGCTGAAGACGGCAGTGTTATTTTGCATGTACATCCATCGGTTACGTTAACAGGTGAGCAAAATAAAACCATACAACTAGGTGGTGATGAATTGATTTTACCACTAGCACAGAGCAGTGTTCGTGAGTCAGATACTATTATTCGAGCTGAATCAGGTGAAATAGTTGTGATTGGTGGCCTTATTGAAACCTATAAAGTTGATCAAGAATCTAAAACGCCATTGTTGGGTGATATACCTCTTTTAGGTGGTTTATTTCAAAGTGTTAGCGAAACCACGCAAAAACGAGAATTAGTTATTTTACTTAAACCCATTGTTATTGGGCAAGATACGTGGGAAAGCCAATTACAAGAAGCTAGATCTTTATTGAAAAAATGGTTTCCAGAAGAAGATTAAATAATAAATAAGCACTTATACATATGTATTTGTACCATTTTGGCTTAACCGAGCTACCTTTTACGTTAACGCCCAACACAAACTTTTTTTTAGCGCTTGAGCCTCATAATGAGGCACTAGCGGTTTTAATGACTGCATTAAAAACAGGTGAAGGTTTTATTAAAGTTATTGGTGAGGTAGGAACTGGAAAAACGTTACTCTGTCGTAAATTGCTTAATGAAATTCCTGAACACTTTATAACAGCTTATATTCCAAATCCTTATTTGAACCCCGATGAATTAAGACGAGCCGTTGCCCTTGAATTAGGCGTGAAGCAAGCACAGCGAATGTCAGCTCAGTTATTAACCCAGAGAATTCAAAATAGATTATTAGAGTTACATAGTAAAGGTCACTCTGTTGTACTTATTCTTGATGAAGCCCAAGCTTTACCAGCGCAAAGCCTTGAAGCCTTGCGCTTGTTTACTAATTTAGAAACTGAAACCCGTAAACTATTACAAGTTGTTTTGTTTGCTCAACCTGAGTTAGATCAGCGCCTTGCACAAACTGAGTTTAGGCAGCTTCGTCAACGTATTACCTTTTCTTATCAGTTAAGAGCAATGAATAATAAAGAAGTGCAGCAATATATCCATTATCGGTTACAAGTGGCTGGTTATAAAGGTGCCGCGTTATTTTCAAATAGTATATGCAATAAAATAGCTAAAGTTAGCAAAGGGGTACCGCGAATAGTTAATGTTTTATGTCATAAAATGTTAATGCTAAGTTATGGACAAGGACATTACCAAATGACCAAAAAACAGCTCGATGCAGCAATTAAAGACACCGAAAGTATCTCGAATGATTTTAGAAGAATGGGCTTTAAAAACATGTTGAACATCAGTATGGCAAGCTTACTATTACTTGTTTTTGGTTACTTTGTTTATTCTTTTTATATGTCAGGAGCTGCATTGTGAGTGTTATAAATCAAATGCTAAAAGACTTAGATCAGCGTACGCCTGAGCAAGGACAAACGCCTACACCTGCAATAACCGCTCAACCCCCGTCAACATTAAAAATTGTATTGATTAGCGTGGTTGTTTTACTCACTTTAAATGGGCTTGGTTTTTATATTTTTGATTTACTAGGTAGTACGGCTAAAAGTAAAAGTGTTGAGCTTAAAGAGCACATACCAGAAAAAACATCAGAGCAAGTACAAGATAAAAACCTAAAGTTAGTAATAGAACCATTAAGCAAAACAAAATCTACCCCCGTGATAATTGAAGAAGAAAGTGTTGAAAGTGTTACAGCAGCACAAGCTTCTCCTGAAAAAGAACATAGTAGCGTTGCTTTAAAAGAGACTAAAACCATAACCAAAACGGTTGAATCTAAAGTTGCGGCACCAAAAGCGGTTAGAATGTCAGTATCTAGACGTCAGTTAACGTCAACAGAGCTAGTAGCACAAAAACTAGTCAAAGCTGAAAAAGCGGTTAACCTCAATGAAATAAGTAAAGCTGAGCAATTATTTGAAGAGATATTGATTATTGAACCTGAACATAAGTTGGCTCGTAAAAAACTGGCTGCATTGTGGTTTGGACGAAAATCTTATACGCAAGCTGTAAACTTGTTATCTCAAGGTATTGCCATATACAGACACGATGGTGAATTTAGATTATTGAAAGCGCGAATTCACCTTTCTCAAGGACAGCATGAAGCTGCCTTTTATACGCTAAAGCCACTAGCTACGTTTGAGCAAGAAGAATATCAAGTTACACTTGCTAATATAGCTCAAAAAATTGAACAATATTCAGATGCAATAAGTGCCTATCAAGTACTTATTAAAATGCAACCCTATAGCGGTCGTTGGCATTTAGGGTTAGCGATTGTATACGATAAAAACAGCCAATTTCCTCTGGCTGTTAATGAATATGCACTCGCTTTAACTAAAACAGACTTGTCGGCATCATCAGCTAAGTTTGCACAGCAACGTATGCAAGCTTTAAGAGAGTAAATAACATGGCAGCTCCAAAATTAAAAATGCGCTTAGGCGACTTGCTTGTTCACGAGCATATTATTACTAACGAACAATTAATGCAGGCGTTAAATAGCCAAAAGAGTACTGGCCGAAAATTAGGTGATACGCTTATTGAGTTAAGCTATTTGTCTGAGCGACAACTTTTAGAGTTTTTAGCGCAACAATTAAACGTTCCTTTTTTAGACATTAGCCAACATCGCATTGCCACTGAAAGTGCTAGCTTACTATCAGAAGTACATGCCAGACGATTACGGGCGCTGATTATAGAAGATAAAGGCGACTCAGTCGTTGTCGGCATGAGCGATCCTGCTGACTTAAATGCTATTGATCAACTTGAACAAATGTTAGCGCCAAAACGTTTAGAGCTTGCTGTTGTGATGGACTCGCAAATGTTTGACGCGTTTGATGGGCTTTACCGTAGAACGGCTGATATAGAATCTTTCGCTAGCCAATTAGAAGAGGAGTATGAAGAATCATCGAGCTTTGAGTTATCTACCTCTTTTGTTGATGAAACAGGTGATGCAACGGTTGGTAAATTATTACAATCAGTATTTGAAGATGCCGTACAAATGCGCGCTTCAGATATTCACATTGAACCAGATGAAAACCAATTACGTATTCGTCAACGTATTGATGGTGTCTTACAAGAAAGTATTTTAAAAGAAAATAAAATAGCGTCAGCCATGGTTTTACGCTTAAAGCTAATGGCCAGTTTAGATATTTCAGAAAAACGTCTGCCACAAGATGGTCGGTTTCATTTGCAAATATCAGGGCACAGTATTGATGTACGTATGTCTACTATGCCAGTGCAATATGGTGAATCAGTGGTTATGCGTTTACTTGACCAGTCTGCTGGTTTACTTTCATTTGATCAAACGGGCATGCCCGATGACTTGGTGAAACGTGTACGCCATCAAATTACTCGCCCTCATGGTATGGTATTAGTTACAGGGCCTACAGGTAGCGGTAAAACGACAACACTTTATGCTGCGTTAAGTGAACTAAATACAGCAAGTAAAAAAATAATAACGGTTGAAGATCCTGTCGAGTATCGTTTGCCACGCATTAATCAAGTACAAGTTAACCCCAAAATAGGGCTGACCTTTTCAACGGTATTACGTACCGCACTTCGTCAAGATCCAGATATTATGATGGTAGGTGAAATGCGCGACCAAGAAACGGTAGAAATTGGATTGCGAGGCGCATTAACGGGTCATTTAGTATTATCAACATTACATACCAACGATGCAATTACCAGCGCCCTGAGATTAATTGACATGGGAGCTGCTGGCTTTTTAGTAGGTAGTTCATTACGCGCGATTATTGCTCAGCGACTAGTACGTCGAGTTTGTGATAGTTGTACTGAAGAGTACAAGCCTGATCCACAAGAGCTATTATGGTTGACTAATTTAGCCGGTGAAAAAGCAAATACTACTAAGTTCGTTCATGGTAAAGGTTGTCAATCGTGTTCATATACTGGCTATAAAGGCCGAATTGGTGTTTTTGAGCTGTTAGAAATGAATGAGCCGATGATGGCGGCATTAAAACGTGACGACACTGAAGCTTTTACAAAACTATCTAAAGAAAACCCTAGCTTCACCCCTTTAGCATTGTCTGCTTTTAATTATGCTGTTCAAGGGGTAACAACTGTTGAAGAAGTGTTGCGCTTGGTTGAAACAGTTGACGTAACCTAATTCGTTGAGCTTCACTCCGTTCAGGTTAACCTACAAAATAGAAAGCTGTAGGTCGTCACGAGCGAAGCGAGGCACGACAAGTTGATACAAGATAAGTTGAGACGAAACACTATGAAAAGCAAAGAGTAATATATGGCATCATTTAAATATACTGGTCGTAATAGTGGAGGTAGCCAAGTCAAAGGTTTTATAGAAGCGGCTAACACCTCTGCTGTAGCTGAGCAATTACTTCGAAAAAACATTACACCAATCTCTATTTTAGCTTCCACGGCAAATAAAAGTGAAAGCCTTGCCAGTAAAGATGTTAGTGAGATTTTTGGTTTTAATAAAGTATCTTTAGATGAATTGATCATTTTTTCAAGACAAATGTATGCATTAATGCGCTCTGGCGTGCCTATTTTACGAGCAATAAACGGCATGTCGGAGTCGAGTAACTCAGCAACATTGAAAAAAGCATTACTTGATGTAGGTAGTCAACTAGAGGGTGGTTACACTTTATCTTCAGCATTAAACCAACATCCTGATATTTTTGGAAATTTATTTGTTTCTTTAATTCATGTAGGCGAAAACACAGGTCAGCTAGAAGAATCTTTTTTGAAGTTGACAACTTACCTAGAGCGAGAGCAAGCGACAAGAAAACGCATTAAAACAGCATTACGTTATCCAACCATGGTGTTGATTGCGCTTGCTGCGGCATTAATTATTTTAAATATTTTTGTTATACCTACTTTTGCCAATATGTTTTCTAAGTTAGGAGCAGATTTGCCCTTAGCAACCAAATTTTTAATTACCAGTTCAAACCTTTTTCTAGACTATTGGCCTTACATGTTAGTTGCTTGTGTGGCGGCTTATTTTGTATTAAAAAAATCGTTAAAAACAGAGAAAGGTCGCTTTCAATGGGATAAGCGAAAGATAAAGCTGCCTATTATTGGTAGCATTATAGAGCGTTCAATTTTAGCCAGATTTTCGCATAGTTTTGGTATTATTTTAAAATCGGGCATTCCGATGACAACAGGGTTAACCCTTGTTGCCGATGCTGTTGATAATAGCTTTATGCAAGAAAAAATTGTTGCTATGCGTATGGCTATTGAAAGTGGTGAAAGTTTACTACGAGCAGCCATTGCCAGTACGTTATTTACTCCCCTTGTTTTACAGATGATAGCTGTTGGTGAAGAAACTGGACGTGTAGATGAATTACTACAAGAAGTGGGTGATTATTATGAGCGAGAGGTTGATTACGATCTAAGTACCCTCACCGCAAGAATAGAACCCGTTTTATTAGTTGTTGTTGCGGTTATGGTATTAGTGCTTGCATTAGGGATATTCACACCAATGTGGGATATGGCATCAGCTATGCAAGGTAAATAAAGTGATTAGCAAGAAAAACATCGAGCAGAAACCGTTTCGATTGACGAAAACACCAAACTGTCAGCAAGTTGTCTTTGTTACTATAAACTCGCAACTCGTAACTCGAGACTTTAGTTAAATGACGTCAAATAGTGAAAAAAAAGAAAAATCACTAGCAGAGTTTGTGGTGATTGTTGCGTTAGTTGGTATGTTGATGGCAATTTTTATTAATTACTTTATTAAAAATGAAGCTCAATTTACCCATGCAGGTTTTACTATAATAGCGCAAAGCTTTAATACTAAAGTAAATACAGTTCACGCCCAATGGATGATGGATAAACAGCCAAGTATTGTTTACCTAGCGTCTTTAAATACAGAGAAAAAACAAGCAATATCAGTCAATAAATCTGGTTGGATAGATGT
>Ga0209826_1002355_pt1 | contig 12483 bp, 14 predicted proteins | sample GOMGulsemesocosm_5_FD_184637 | JGI IMG/M metagenome (GOLD analysis project Ga0209826, IMG submission 184637) | Methane-oxidizing microbial communities from mesocosms in the Gulf of Mexico - GOM15C Gulf of Mexico (SPAdes) (version 2) | ecosystem: Environmental > Aquatic > Marine > Cold seeps... | reverse complement strand
AGAGCAAGCGTTAGCAACGGTTGCTAGCCCAGAAAAGATACCCGCGAGAAATATTGAAGTGGCTCGTGCGAAAGGGGTCGATGAGATGGAGCGTTTGCTTGAGGCGTGTCGAGTGAAATAGTAGTAAAAGTATCGTGCATAAAAAAGCCCAGCATTAATAATGCTGGGCTTTTTACTGTTAAGCGTGGGTCTAGCTGGCGGCTAGTTCTCTGCTTTTCAAGTATTCATCGTAAGTACCGTGGAAATCAACAATACCGGCTGGGGTGATTTCTATAATGCGATTAGCCAGTGATGATACAAACTCTCTATCGTGACTAACAAAAATTAAGGTGCCGTCGTAGTTTTCTAGCGCCAAGTTAAGTGACTCAATAGACTCCATATCTAAATGGTTAGTGGGCTCATCCATTAATAAAACATTAGTTTCACCAAGAGTCAGCTTGCCGAATAATAAACGATTCTTTTCGCCACCAGAGCAAACAGCTACTTTTTTATTAAAGTCATCTGATGAGAATAATAAACGGCCTAAAGTCATCCGTACGACTTGATCGTTATGGCTAGGTTTACGCCATTGGCTCATCCAGTCGAACAAGGTCATGTCTACGTTAAAATCAGCGCTGGCATCCTGTGGACAGTAGCCTAAGGTTGCATTTTCAGCCCATTGAATCGTACCGTGGTTAGGTGTTAGTTGGCTCATTAAACAACGTAAGAAGGTTGTTTTACCTGCGCCATTCTCACCAATAACTGCAATGCGAGCACCTGCTTCGATGATCATGCTTGAGTGATCAAATAACGGGCCATCTTCAAAGCCATGTCCTAAATCTTGAATAGTTACTGCTTCCCTGTGCAATTTCTTGACTTGAGTGAAACGAATAAATGGGCTGACACGAGATGATGGTTTGATATCAGCGAGTTCAATTTTATCTAGGCGCTTAGCTCTTGATGTGGCTTGCTTAGCTTTAGAGGCATTGGCTGAGAATCGGCTGACAAACTGTTGTAGTTCTGCCATTTGGGTTTTCTTTTTGGCATTCTCAGACTGTAAAAGCTCACGTGCTTGAGTTGATGCCATCATAAAGTCATCGTAATTACCTGGATAAATACGTAGTTCACCGTAGTCAATGTCAGCCATATGAGTACAAACAGCGTTTAAAAAGTGACGATCATGCGAGATGATAATCATAGTGCTTTTTGACTGATTAATAATCCCCTCTAACCAACGAATGGTGTTGATATCCAAGTTATTGGTCGGCTCATCAAGCAGCAAAACATCAGGTTCAGAGAATAGCGCTTGGGCAAGCAATACACGCAGCTTCCAACCGGGAGCAACATTGCTCATTAATCCATAATGCAGCTCTTGTGCAATACCTGCACTCATTAATAGTTCTTCTGCACGACTTTCTGCGCTGTAGCCGTCCATTTCAGCGAACTCAACTTCAAGTTCGGCAACCTTCATGCCTTCATCTTCGGTCATTTCTGCAAGCCCGTAGATGCGCTCACGTTCTTGTTTAACCTTCCAAAGCTCTTCGTGCCCCATGATAACGGTGTCAACTACGCTATATTCTTCAAAAGCAAATTGGTCCTGACCTAGTTTGCCAATACGTTCGCCTGGGTCTTTTGAAACATTGCCGGCGGTTGGTTCTAAATCGCCGCCGAGAATTTTCATGTAAGTTGATTTACCGCAACCGTTGGCTCCAATAAGGCCGTAACGGTTACCGTTACCGAATTTGGCAGAGACGTTTTCAAATAATGGCTTGGCGCCAAACTGCATGGTGATATTTGCACTGATTAACATAATGAATGTCCGTAATAAATATTAAAATTGATATGCGGTGGTCTAACGATTGCCAAAGTTATCGGGACGCTTTGCCGACGACTTGTTATTGCTATTTTTAGAACGTGAAGAGCGCTCATTAGGTTTATTTGCTGATCGATTTCTTGAAGATGCGTTGCTTGAACGCGGGTTCTTCTTCTGTGGGCGAGGGTTGTTACGACCATTTCGAATAGGCTCAGGCTTAATGCTTGGGTCTGGCTCGTAACCTTCAAAAGTAACTTTAGGAATGTCGCTGTTAATCAAATGCTCAATGCCTTTTAGTAGTTTCAGTTCATCAACGCAGACGAGTGACATAGCCTCACCTGAGCTGCCAGCACGACCTGTACGACCAATACGGTGTACGTAGTCTTCAGGTACATTAGGTAGTTCAAAGTTTACAACATGAGGAAGTTGGTCAATATCCAAACCGCGAGCGGCAATATCGGTGGCAACTAACACGCGAATATCATTGCTTTTGAAGTTAGCCAGTGCTTTGGTGCGAGCGCCTTGGCTTTTGTTGCCGTGAATAGCAGCGGCAGTAATGCCATCTTTATTTAATTGCTCGGATAGTTTGTTGGCGCCATGCTTGGTGCGGGTGAAAACTAATACTTGCTTCCACTGATTAGAACCAATAAGAAAGGATAGTAGTTCGCGTTTGCGTTTTTTGTCAACAGGATGAACAACCTGTGTAACAAGCTCGGCAGTGGTGTTTTGTCTAGCAACTTCAATTAATGAAGGATTAGTCAGCAAGCTTGTTGATAGTTGCTTAATTTCTTTCGAAAAGGTTGCAGAGAATAATAAGGTTTGCTTTTGCTTAGGCAATAATGCGAGTACTTTTCTAATGTCACGAATAAAGCCCATGTCTAACATGCGGTCAGCTTCATCTAAGACTAAAATTTCTACAGATGATAAATCGACGGTATGTTGGCTGACATGATCAAGTAGACGACCCGGGGTAGCCACCAATATGTCAACGCCTTTACGTAATTTTTGTTTTTGTGGGTTAATGTTTACGCCACCAAAAATTACGAAAGAAGATAAGGGTAAGTTTTTACCGTAATCCGCTACACTGTGAGCAACCTGTGCCGCTAACTCGCGAGTTGGAGTGAGGATTAATGCACGTACTTTATTGGACTTTATTTTAGGTTCGCCGTGTTCCATCAGCCGTTGTAAAAGGGGGAGGGTGAAACTTGCAGTTTTTCCTGTGCCCGTTTGGGCGCCACCCATAATGTCTTTTCCATCTAATATAAGGGGGATAGACTGCTCTTGAATGGATGTAGGTGTGGTGTAACCTTTTTCAGATACGGCACGGCATAATTCGGCTCTAAGGCCGAGGGATTCAAACGACATATATTTCTCCTGGAGTCCAGCCGCCATAACTATTTATATGGCACGGTCGAGGCGGGAGCTTACTATTACGTAGGGCAAAAGATGTTTTGCCGCTTTTGAGGTGGGTGCAGACCGATCAGCACAACCATTTTGAGGCGCGCATTATACCTTATGTTTTGAGAGTGTGGGAAGAAAGCCTTAAAACTAAAGGTTAATAAAATAGTGTTTTTTTATTTAGATTGAGTTAAACTTTATTCGCTACATACTCTACTGGTTTTTGTAAGAACTGCTCTTGTTAATTTCCTTGTAAGACTTGTAACACAATATTTTTTAATTTAATTTAAGGTAATTATCATGGCAACAGGAACAGTTAAGTGGTTCAACGAATCTAAAGGCTTCGGCTTTATCACTCCAGAAGATGGCAGCAAAGATGTATTCGTACATTTCTCAGCTATCGCAAGCGAAGGCTTCCGTACATTAAACGAAGGTCAGCAAGTGAACTTCGACGTAGAAAACGGTCCTAAAGGCCCTCAAGCAGTTAACGTTACTGCTTAGTTTCTATTTGTACAGAAAAAGCCCGCTTTTAGCGGGCTTTTTTTTGCTTAAAATAAATGCCTTTCTCAAGAAAAGAAGGCTTAGTTTTTTTCTTGCTGTTCGTTTTGCTTTATCTCATCAATTAGTTCTTTGCTGCTATTGATTGACTCATTAACCTCGCTTTCAATCGTGTCTTTTTGTTTCTGCATCGACTGCTTAAGCTCTTCCATTCGCAACTGTTCGTCAATTTCATATTTAACAGTTTTAACCATGCCTTGTGCGCGGCCTAGCCACATGCCAATAATTCTGGCAACACGAGGTAATTTTTCTGGGCCTATAACTACCAGAGCAATGATGGCAATTAGACAAATTTCAAAGAAACCAATATCAAACATAAGGACTAAATCTAAAAATTAAATGAATTAATGTGAAGGCGCGCCCTCACCTGTGTTGTTGGAAGTATAAGATAATGCGGCAAAACACACAAAGTGAGTCGAGTATTTTGTATTTCAGGGTGTTTCGCAAGCAAAAGAATATTATGTTTCTTTATTTGTAGCACCATTGTGAATGGCGTTACGGTGCTAATGCTAATTATGCAAGTGCTGACGCGATGTGCTCAGGTGAATCAGGAATGTTACCTCAAGCTTAGTTGCTTTCAGGTATGATGTCGCGTCTTGGTGGTTTTATAGGGCGTCATCGTCTTAAGTATGAGTGTGGATGGTTTGAATTAAGCGCATGTGTTGGTGGGCGTGGCGACAGTTTATGTATTAACTGTTTTCTTGCGCAAGTTAAACGTGATGTTAAATAAGTGAACCTATTTTCCTGTATGGACTCCAAGTGGTGAGTTTTATTAATTATGATTGAGGATACTATGTCGATTACATTGACAAAAAATGCTGCGCTTCAAGTGCAAGATCAATTGGATAAACGTGGCAAGGGCTTGGGTTTGCGCCTTGGCGTGCGTGAGTCTGGCTGCTCAGGTTATGCGTATGTTATTGATTTTGCCGACGAACTGGAAGAGAAAGATTCAGTCTTTGAACTCCATGGTGTGAAGGTTGTTATCAATAAAGACTCATTAAGCTATTTAGATGGTTTAGAGCTTGATTTCGCTAAAGAAGGGATTAACTCGGCCTTTAAGTTTAATAACCCAAATGTGGTTGATGCCTGTGGTTGTGGCGAGAGTTTTACCGTCGAGTCTGAGTAATTCTTTATTGGCATGCTTTTGCTGGGACTTAGAGGGTTAAAAGCAATCATTAGTTGATTGCCAGCGAATGCTGCAATCTGTAAACTACACGCTTTGTGATAGCTTGCTATCAGATAAGCTAATGCCGTGAATTTACACGGTTTTTTTCTAAATTTAATTTTATTGTTGGAGTAATACTATGGCGCTTGAGCGTACCTTTTCTATCGTAAAACCAGATGCAGTTGCAAAAAATGTTATTGGTCAAATCTATGCCCGTTTTGAAAAAGCTGGTTTAAGCATCGTAGCATCAAAAATGTTACACCTTACACGTGAGCAAGCAGAAGGCTTTTACGGAGTTCATAGTGAGCGTCCTTTCTTCAAAGACTTGGTTGAGTTTATGATTTCAGGCCCAGTTATGGTTCAAGTTCTAGAAGGCGAAGGTGCTATTCTAAAAAACCGTGAAGTTATGGGTGCTACTAACCCATCTGAAGCTGATGCAGGCACTATCCGTGCTGATTTTGCAGATAGCATTGATGAAAATGCTGTGCACGGTTCAGACGCGCCTGAAACTGCGGCAGAAGAAATTAAATTCTTCTTTAGCGACGCTGAGCTTTGCAAGCGTACACGCTAAGATAAACGTATGAGCTCAAAACAAAACCTGTTAGACCTTGATCGTGATGGCTTGGAGTCTTTTTTTAAAGAGATAGGCGAAAAGCCATTCCGTGCAACACAGGTTTTAAAGTGGATTCACCAAATGGGTGTGTCTGATTTTGAGCAAATGACTAACCTCAGCAAGGTGTTACGATTACGCCTTGCTGAGGTGTCTGAAGTGCGAGTACCAGAAATTGTATTTGAACAGAAGTCAGATGATGGTACTTATAAATGGGTGCTAGAGCTAGACGGTCAAAACCGTATTGAAACAGTTTTTATTCCAGAGGAAGGCCGGGGAACGTTATGCGTTTCATCACAAGTAGGCTGTGCGCTTGAATGTACGTTTTGTTCAACGGCGCAACAAGGTTTTAATCGTAATTTATCAACGGCTGAAATTATTGGTCAGGTATGGGTGGCGGTTCGGGCGCTTGAAGGTAAGGCTAGAGTCACCAATGTGGTGATGATGGGAATGGGTGAGCCATTACTCAATTTCAACAATACAGTCGCATCATTAAATTTAATGATGGATGACTTTGCGTACGGTTTGGCGAAGCGTCGGGTCACTGTGAGTACATCGGGTGTAGTTCCCGCTTTATTACGTTTGGCGGATGTAACGGACGCCAGCTTGGCTATTTCATTACATGCAACGAATGATACCTTGCGTGACGAATTAGTACCAATCAATAAAAAGTATCCTATTGCCGAACTGTTGGATGCTTGTAAATATTATATAAAAGACGAAAAACGCCGAAAAATCACTTTTGAATATGTGATGCTGAGTGGAGTAAATGACTCTGTTGAGCAAGCGCATGAGTTAGCTAAACTGCTAAAAGATATTCCGTCTAAGGTGAATTTAATACCCTTTAACCCATTTCCAAATACACAATATAAGCGTTCTAGCAATAATGCTATTCATCGTTTTACTGATGTACTTAAAGAGGCTGGCTTAATAACCACGACACGTAAAACTCGTGGGGATGATATTGATGCGGCTTGTGGTCAATTGGTTGGTAAGGTTAAAGATAAAACGAAGCGACAGTTAAAATTACAGCAGGGCAGTCGATAATGAATAAATGGATTTTTCGTTTAAGCACGGCATTGAGTATGCTAGTTCTTGTTGCCTGCCAATCACAGCAGATTAAACAAGAGCAATCCTCTATTCAAGGGGTGGAAAGAAGCCCTGCAGACGTATATGTGTCACTCGGTGTGGAGTATATGAATCGAGGCATGTATGAGGTGGCGCTAGAGAAGTTAAGGAAGGCATTGGCCGTTGATGGTTCATACAGTGATGCTCATAATGTTATTGCGGTGCTATATGATCGACTTGGTGAGCAGGCGTTGGCCGGAAAGCATTATGCAAAAGCAGTTAGCTTACGCCCAGCGAATTCTAGCGCACAAAATAATTATGCGCGTTACTTATGCAGTGTTAAGAAATTTGACTTAGCTGATAAGCACTTTAACTTGGCGCTTAAAAACCCGCTTTATAAGTCTCGGTTATTGGCGTTAACCAACGCGGGAACTTGCGCTTGGAGTGCTGGGCACTTGGACCAAGCTGAAACATATTACCGATCTGTTTTACAGCAAAATAAAACATTTCGTATGGCATTATTGCAAATGGCAAAGATGAAGTTTGAACAGCAAAACTATCTTTCTGTTCGAGCGTACCTGCAGCGTTTTAGGGCAGCGGGAAAACATACGCCAGGGTCATTGTGGTTGGGTATTCAAGCTGAAGCTAAATTAGCGAATAATGATGGTGTTGCTAGTTATATTTTACAGTTAAAACAGTTGTATCCTGACTCTCATGAGTTGGGGTTATTAGAAAAAAGTAAGTTAAATCGTTAAAATTTTATGAGTAAAAAGTTACAGGCAATTCGTGGTATGCACGATATTTTGCCAGATAAGACGCCTCTTTGGCAGATGTTGGAAAAGACGATGTTTGAAGTCTGTCAGCAGTATGGTTATCGTGAAATCAGGATGCCGTTGGTAGAAAGTAGTGATTTGTTTTGCCGCTCTATTGGTGAAGTGACCGATATTGTTGAAAAAGAAATGTACACTTTTGAAGATCGTAATGGCGACTCCTTAAGTCTAAGGCCTGAGGGCACCGCGAGTTGTGTTCGAGCTGGTCTTGAACATGGTTTGTTTTATAATCAAATTCAACGCTTGTGGTATCAAGGGCCTATGTTTAGGCATGAACGTCCACAAAAAGGGCGTTATAGACAGTTTCATCAGATAGGTATTGAGTGTTTTGGCATGTCAGGTGCTGAGATTGAGGCAGAGATTATTCTGATGTCTTATCGGCTGTGGAAGAAACTGGGCTTGGATGAGGAATTAAATTTAGAGATAAATTCTTTAGGAACCAGTGAGGAACGCGCCACTTATAAACAAGTCTTAGTTGAGTATTTTGAGCAGCAACCTGAGTTGCTTGATGATGACAGTAAGCGTCGGTTACAAAGCAATCCTTTGCGGATTTTGGATAGTAAGAATCCAGCTATGCAGGAACTGATCGAAGCGGCTCCACGTTTGATTGATTCAATCGGTGAAGAATCTCGTCAACACTTTGAACAATTACAGAAATACCTTCAGGATGCGGGTGTTAGTTTTACTCATAACCCTCGATTAGTACGAGGCTTGGATTATTACTCACACACTGTATTTGAGTGGGTCACCAGCTCATTAGGAGCGCAGGGTACAGTTTGTGCCGGTGGGCGTTATGATGGGCTAATTGACCAATTAGGTGGTAAGAAAACACCAGCTGTTGGCTTGGCGATGGGAATTGAACGTTTGGTTTTATTGCTAGAACAGCGCGAATGGCCTGTTGATAATCCCTTGGCTTATATTGTTTATCAAGGTGACGAGGCTAGGCAAAAGGCGATTGTGTTAGCAGAAAAGCTACGCGATCAGCTGCCGGATCAGGGTATTATTATGCACTGTGGAGAGGGTAGCTTGAAAAGTCAGTTTAAGAAGGCAGATAAAACGGGAGCTAAGTATGCACTCGTTATCGGAGAGCAAGAAGTTGAACGTGGCGAAGTGGGTGTTAAGTATTTACGTGAGCGTAGAGAGCAGCAGCAATACCCACAAAATGAACTAGACAGTTTCTTAAAAAATAATAGTTAAAACGGACAAGATAATGGATGTATATCAAACAGAAGAAGAGCAAGTTGAGAGCATAAAGAAATGGTGGGCAACAAATGCCAATGCAGTGATGCTTGGTATTGGTGTCGGCATGTTAGCTCTTTTTTCTTGGCAGACGTGGAATGAGAATAATCGCACGCATGCTTTGGAAGCATCGGATGTTTACCAAGAGCTAACGAAGACTATCCAACAAGATAAGTTTGATACAGCTATTGTTTTAGCAAATCAAATTGATAAATCGTACAGCGATACACCTTATGCTGCTTTAGCAGGCTTGCAAAAAGCGAAGGCTCAGCTTAAAACGTCGGATCGTAAAGCCGCAGTTGCAAGCTTAGAAAAAGTGGCTAATGAAGCGGCTAATAGTTCTTTGCAGCATATCGCCCGTATTCGTTCATTTAGAATACGGATTGCAGACGGTGAGATGAAGAAAGTTATCGTTGATATTGATGCGGTTATTAACGAAGAGGGTGGTGTTAACCCGGGTGAGTTTGTCGGTCAATATGAAGCATTAAAAGGTGACGCGCATCGTTTACTTGGGAATGTTGAAAAAGCGAGAAATGCTTATATTACTGCTTTAAGATCGGCAACGCTTGAGCAGCGATTACTGCAATTAAAGTTGGATGATCTAGGGCCAGCACCCACTGCTAACTTTGCGGGTGAAACCTCAGCTGAAACTAAAGCAGAGCCTGCAAAATGAAACGCTTTCTTTTAATACCATTAATGTTGGCACTAACAGCCTGTGCCAGCGTGGTTGAAACGACAAAATCTGTTGGTAAATCGTTGGAAGCCAATGTTATTGAAATGATGACATATTCTGATGAGGATGAGTCGTCACCTCCACGGGCCCTACAAGAGATTAATAGTGAGGTCCTACTGACTAAAGTGTGGCAGCGTAAAGTTCCTTCAGATAAAGCTCAACGTTTTTCTAAACTAGACATGGTGTTATCCGATGGCACTCTCTATGTAGCTAATCACCAAGGGAATGTACTGGCTTTAGACCAAGCGAGTGGAGATACACGCTGGGAAGTTCAAACAGGTTTGCCGATTTCAGGCGGACTTGAGTTGGGCTATGAAAACTTGTTTTTTGCTACCAGCGATGCTGATGTAGTCGCGCTTAAATTAAACAACGGTGATACCTCGTGGACAGCTCAGGTGTCGAGTGAAGTGTTATCGGTACCCCGCTTTTCTGATGGTTCGCTTGTCGTCCGTAGTATTGATGGGGCAATTAACACCTTGGACACTACAACTGGGCAAGAGCTTTGGTCATATATTCGAGATGTTCCTGCATTGAGCCTGCGTGGTACCAGTTCCCCAGTAATTAAAAGTGGTGGTGTCATTAGTGGCTATGCGAATGGTAAATTGGTGGTTCTACGCTTAAAAGATGGCATGCAGATTTGGGAAACCAGTGTTGCTGTTCCTCGTGGCCGTGGTGCTTTAACGCGCATGGTTGATGTGGATGCCGACCCTTTAGCGGGTGAACGCTTTATTTACGCGGCAACTTATAACGGTGGTATAGCTGCTGTTGATATTCGTTCAGGGCAAATTGCTTGGCGCCGCTCTGAATTATCTTCATATAAATCTATGGCAGCGGACTGGGTGTCATTATTTGTTGTTGATGTGAGCAACCACATTTGGTCGGCAGACCAAACCAATGGCTCCATTAATTGGCAGCAAGATAGTCTTGAAAACAGGCGTTTAACAGCACTGGTTAAAATGGATCAGTATTTGTTAACCGGTGATTATGAAGGTTATTTACATGTGCTATCTGCAGCAGATGGACGCCTATTAGGACGTTTAAAAGTGAGTGAAAATGCTATTAGCTCAGCACCTATTATTGATGATGAGTTGATTTATCTAAAAGATAATCAAGGTGTCATTACTGCCCTACGTTTAGCGGCACAACCTTAACGAAGATTAAAGAATAAAATATGTTACCTGTAATTGCCTTAGTTGGCAGACCAAATGTTGGAAAGTCTACTTTATTTAACTACTTAACGCGTACCCGCGATGCGTTGGTTGCCGATTACCCGGGTTTAACTCGTGATCGACAATATGGTTTAGTAAAGCGTGGTGATATTAAAGCGCTAGTTGTTGATACGGGTGGTATTACCGCAACATCTGAAGGGATTGATGGAGTCGCTGTTGAGCAAGTTCAGCGCGCCTTAGAAGAAGCAGATGTTGTGCTCTTTATGGTGGATACGCGCCATGGTATTCATACTATTGATGAAGAAATTGCAGCGAACTTACGTAAGCAAGGTAAAAACGTGATTTTGGTTGCAAATAAGGTTGATGGCTTGGATGCAAATACCCATATTGCAGATTTCCATAGAATGGGTTTTGAAAAACCTTGGCCAATTGCGGCAACGCATGGGCGTGGGGTGATGGAATTATTGAAACATGTGTTTACGATTCTGCCAAAAATAGAATCATTTGATGATGTCTTGGCGGGTGGTGGTATACGTGTGGCTATTATTGGTCGGCCAAATGTTGGTAAATCAACCTTGATTAACCGCCTACTTGGCGAAGAACGAGTGGTTGTTTTTGACGAACCTGGCACAACGCGAGATAGTGTTTTTATTCCGTTTGAACGAGGTGGGCAGGAATATACACTGATTGATACGGCAGGTGTGCGCCGACGTTCCAAAGTATCTGAAGCAGTGGAGAAGTTTAGTATTGTTAAAACGCTACGTGCTATTGATGAGACGCATGTTGTTATTTATATGATAGATGCTAGTGAAGGGGTTACAGACCAAGATGCTAGTCTTTTGGGTATGGTGCTTGAAACAGGTCGTGCATTGGTAATTGGGCTAAACAAATGGGATGGTTTAAGCGAAGATCAGCGTGAAAAAGTGAAGCGGCAGATTGATGTGAAGCTGAGCTTTTTAGAATATGCTGAACGCTACTTTATCTCAGCCCTTCATGGTAGCGGTGTTGGCAAGCTATTTGAATCTATTGGTGCTTTGTATCGATCTGCGATGATTGATATGTCTACTCCACGGTTGACTGAAATTTTGGAGCATGCCATTAGAGCGCACCAACCACCATTAGTAGGTGGTCGTAGAATTAAGCTTAAATTTGCGCACCAAGGTGGTCAGAACCCACCTGTTGTAGTGATTCATGGTAACCAGACAGTGGCAGTACCGGGTAGTTATAAGCGTTACTTAATGAATGCGTTCAGAGAAAAGTTGGGCTTGGTTGGAACACCGGTCAGACTTGAATTTAAGTCGCCTGATAACCCTTATGGTAAAAAGTCTAGAAAATCTGCGACTAATATAGCAAAGGGTAAAGAATCTAAGGGCCTAGGTTCCGAGAAAAAGAAGCGTAAGCCCAGTAAACATCGTTAGTTGTTTATTGACCGCAACCGTTTTTTTCAGGCTCTGCTCTTTCTTCTAGCTTAACAAAGTCACCTGGCACTTTAATGTCCTGTAACTCAGGATATTTCTTAGTGCGTTTCTTGAGGCTATTACGGATAGAGCGTATTAAAAAGCGTGTGTCGCCGTTCCAAGGTAGCTCAAATTTATTTTGGCAGTGTGTGCAAGTGAATACAGCGGTCGTTGAGTCGTGTTCTACTTGAGTAATTGTCCAGCAATTACAGTTTGTACATAAGTCTTTTAGTTGCATAGTATTATTTATTGTTACGTTTTATTTGCTGCATATAGTCGCTAATAAAAAAGCTTGGGTCAACTTTGCTTCGATTTAAATATACGTTCCAATGCAAATGAGGCCCTGTTACTCGACCTGTTGCGCCAATCTCAGCAATTTTCTGTCCTTGTTTTAATGTATCTCCTGTTTTTACATGTGTCTTACTCAAGTGAAAGTAGCCGCTAATCAGCCCTTGCCCGTGATC
>Ga0209826_1002352_pt1 | contig 12493 bp, 11 predicted proteins | sample GOMGulsemesocosm_5_FD_184637 | JGI IMG/M metagenome (GOLD analysis project Ga0209826, IMG submission 184637) | Methane-oxidizing microbial communities from mesocosms in the Gulf of Mexico - GOM15C Gulf of Mexico (SPAdes) (version 2) | ecosystem: Environmental > Aquatic > Marine > Cold seeps... | reverse complement strand
CCGTCAGCTGTTTCATGCACACCAACAACAACTGCTCAGCGGCCACAAAGCGGGGGCATCCAATGCGCCAAGCGCGCTTACCATCTCACCCGATGAGCGCCGTGAAGGCAGCAACTGTTTGCTGTGCACACCGGCATCAGGCATGACCTATCGCTACGGCAAAAACAGTTTTGCCTTACACAGCGCCGAGGCGCGCAAAATTGGCATGCCGCTACGGGTTGTTTATACGCAAGGTGCGGCTTGTGATATCGACACACCGCAGGACCTTGCTGTTTTGCTGCAGCGAGCAACCTCCCACAATGCGCGACATTCACACCGCTATATTAACGAGCAGGCTCTCGTTGAGCGCTTGCGGACGAAAACACCTCTGCTTGAAAAAGCAGAGGTATTAAACGATACCAATACACACGCACGACTTGAAACCCAGACCAGAGCCGAACCCACGGCTGGTCTCGAAATACAATATGGCTGGGCAGGCTGATGAAAGAGACAAGTATGAGTGATTCTGTTGCGGCTACCGCCACGGTATTGTCTGGGCAAGCGTTACCAACTGAAAAGCAAGCGTTGGCACTGGCGGCCAATGGCGATACGGCTGAATTGATGGCCGTGGCCGGTCGCCTGCGTGATCGAAACTATCGAAATCTGGTGACCTATTCGCGCAAGGTGTTTGTGCCCCTGACGCAATTGTGCCGCGATGTTTGTCACTACTGCACTTTTGCGCAGACACCCAATAAAGTCGATAACCCTTACATGAGTGTCGAGCAGGTGCTCAGTTCTGTGCGCGATGGCGCGGCCATGGGTTGCAGAGAAGCGCTGTTCACCCTCGGCGAAAAACCCGAAAAACGCTACAGCGTAGCGCGCAAGGCGCTGGCCGAGATGGGTTTTGAATCCACGCTGGAGTATGTGGCCCATGTGGCCAATCGCGTGTTTGAAGAAACCGGTGTGCTGCCGCACATCAATGCTGGCTGTATGAGTCGCGCAGAGCTTGACATGTTGCGCCCAGTCTCGGCCTCAATGGGCATCATGCTGGAGTCTGTGTCTAAGCGTTTGTGCGAAAAAGGCATGCCACACTATGGCTCGCCGGATAAAGACCCGGCGCTGCGCCTAGAAACCCTGCGTCTGGCCGGTGAGGCCAAGGTACCTTTCACCACCGGTATTTTGATTGGTATAGGTGAAACACGCGAGGAGCGCATTGAGTCGCTCTTGGCGATTAGAGCCTTGCACCAGCAGTACGGCCACATTCAAGAAGTCATCGTGCAGAACTTTCGTGCCAAGGCGGGCACAAAAATGGCGCAGTCGCCTGAGCCAGACTTGGAAGAGCTGCTCTGGACCATTGCCGTCACGCGGATTATCTTCGGGTCGGAGATGAGTATTCAAGCGCCGCCCAATTTAAGCCCCGGCGTGCTGCCGAAACTAGTGGATGCCGGTATCAACGATTGGGGCGGGGTATCGCCCATCACTCCTGATTTTGTCAATCCAGAAGCGCCCTGGCCGCACGTGGAAAAACTCGCCAAGGAATCGGCGGTTGCCGGTAAATACCTACAGCAGCGCTTAACCATTTATCCCCAGTACGCCCTGGCCGGTGATCTATGGCTGGATAAAAAGTTGCAAACCCCCATTCTTAAAATGCTCGACAGCGAAGGTTACCCCCGTACTGATGACTGGGTCACGGGCCAAAGCAAGGACGCACCTGAGCAAGTGTTGCGAGAGCTGGCCGCACCCGTGATCGAGGCGTCTTTAAGTACAGGTTTTACATCCATCGTTGCGCGCGCAAAACGTGGCGAGCGCTTGGCCGAGCAAGACATCGAGCGGTTGTTTCAGGCCCGTGGGCCTGAGTTAACTTTTGTGTGCAATCAAGCAGACGAGCTGCGTAAAGCTGTGAATGGCGACACGGTTCACTATGTGGTCAATCGCAATATTAACTACACCAATGTGTGCTATTTCAAGTGTCAGTTCTGCGCGTTTTCCAAGGGCAAGCTGAGCGAGAATCTACGCGGCCTGCCCTATGATTTGAGTCGTGATGAAATTCAACGGCGCTCAACCGAGGCTTGGAGCCGCGGCGCCACTGAGGTGTGTATGCAGGGTGGCATTCACCCGCAGTACACCGGCCAAACCTACCTGGACATTCTCAAGGCCATTAAAGACGTCACACCCGATATGCACGTGCACGCTTTTTCACCGCTTGAGGTGTGGCAGGGCGCTAAAACACTGGGCATTTCACTGCGTGATTTTCTAACGCAGCTCAAGGACGCGGGTTTAAGCAGCTTGCCCGGCACCGCCGCCGAAGTATTGGACGATGAGGTGCGCGCGCTGATCTGCGCCGATAAGGTCAATACCCGCCAATGGTTGGAGGTGATTGAAACCGCACACGAAGTGGGGTTGAACACCACCTCGACTATTATGTTTGGTCATGTGGACCGTCCCATACACTGGGCACGACACCTGTTGCACGTGCGCGACCTACAAGCGCGCACCGGTGGCATCACCGAGTTTGTGCCCCTGCCCTTTGTCGCTCAGGAGTCGCCGATGTTTTTGAAGGGTAAAGCTCGAATGGGCCCAACCTTCCGAGAAACACTTTTGATGCACGCGGTAGCGCGGTTGGCGTTGCATGGCGCCATCGATAACATTCAGACCTCATGGGTCAAAATGGGCGAGGCGGGCATTGCCGCCTGCTTGAACAGTGGCGGCAACGATCTCGGCGGCACATTGATGAACGAAACCATTACCCGCGCCGCAGGATCTGCCCACGGCCAGGAAAAAACCCCGCAAACCATGGAGCAGTTAATCGGGCGTATGGATCGCCAGCCCAAGCAGCGCTCCACCACCTACGGCGCAGTCTCGACTGAGCGAATTAGCGCATCGTTTGCTGCCGGTGAACTGACGGATGTGGTAAACACCGCCGTCGCTAAGAAGAATCGTGGTTGTTCCTCTAAAGGCAGTACTTCTGGGTCCGGGAGCGCCAAACCGGCATTGGTGCGCTCGCAGGTGGAGATCTATCGCGTTGAGGATCTGATTAGTATTGCCTAACCTCTGTTTATCTCCTAGGCATGGATACTTCTATAGCTAAGTGCCTATCTAGCGCTTTTCATGGCTACCGCTTTTTAAGCAAGGCGGCGCAGGCCGTGCTCCTTTATCCGTTAAATCCAAGTCACTGTTGCGGGTCCCAGAATATAGGGGGCCCGCTATCCCCTTTGATTTTTATGACGACCCTATTAAAATACGACGCCAAATGATTGGAGCTGCTGGCCCTTTGCTTGCGGCGTGCCTACCCAGGGAAGACATGGACATCAAATACAAAATCAACGAGCCGATCACGGCGGATCAATTTATTGCTTTGTTGCGAGACTCAACGCTCGGCGAGCGTCGGCCTGTTGAGGACCGGGCTTGTATGGAAGGCATGATTGCGAACAGCAATCTTACGGTTAGCGCTTGGCAGGGTGAGGCGTTGGTCGGATTGTCTCGGTGCGTGACGGATTTTCATTACGCCTGCTACCTGTCCGATCTAGCGGTGAGCAAAGAATATCAAAGCTCAGGTATAGGCAAGGCGCTGCAAGTGATGACCCAAGAGCAGCTCGGCCCTGAATGTAAACTCATACTGATAGCGGCGCCGGCGGCCCATGGCTACTACGAGCAGATCGGCTTCACTCACAATGAGCGTTGTTGGGTGCTGGAGCGGGACTCACGCATTGGCTGATCATCTTGCCATCAAGGGTTTAGCGGTGGCCGAGTATTCCTGACGCAGCTTTCTTTTTTACCGTATTATTCTTTCATACCACTATTTTTCTGGTACATCACTCCCTGCAAGGACCTTAAGAAAATCATATGAGTCAAGCATACCCAGTCGCGCCCAAGAGGATTAAAGACCTCAATAGCTTTGGCCCCAGAAGTGAAGAAATTCTCGCCGAGGTGAATATACACTCGGTCGAGGCGTTTATGGCCATCGACCCCTATGAGCTATACGCCTTGATTAAACCAATGAAAGGCATGGGGTTGAACTCCATCTATTCCATCATTGGCGCAAGGGAAAATATCTCGTGGCTAGAGGTTAAAAATACGAGAAAAACAGAAATATTAATGAAACTGGATGATTTGGGTTTGGCACCTAAGTGACATGCTAACACCGCCTAAAACCGACGTTGTTATAGGGTGTTGGCAGTCGATGCCGGTGCGTTTCCTGCCCAGCATGGCGCGCGCTCTTTAATCTAGCTCGTCGTCTAGCTCATGACGGAGTCCGGAACCCAGAGGCCGTGGAAGCCAACGGGCACACGCACCGGCAGTTGTATTTTGGCAATCGGCCCCGCTGATAGAGCGATGGCATCAAAAATACACAGGGCGGTGGTTTCGGTTGCCTTGTCGTAAACGTAGCTCAGAAGATAACCTTCGTCTTCGGCGCCCGCTGATTCGTTCGCAGGTACAAAAAAGGTTTCCCCTGGCTCGTACTGTAGGCCTGACTCCCAGCTTTCGACCTCGCCGGTTTGCAGGTCGTACTTGCGGATACCGCCTTCGGCTTTGTGGATTAGTTCGGGGCTGTCGTTTTCGGCGTCCACCACTAGGCTGTAACCGTAGCGGTACTCTTGTGTCCAGCGTTGACGGTTAACGATTGGGAATTCCATCGGTTGCTCGTGTAGCTGGGTAACCGAAGCCTTACCTGTTTTCATGTTCATGCTAAATCGAGAAAGGCGTGCAGGGTGGAAAAAGTCGCTGGAATTTTTAACCCATAAGTGATCGTAACGCGCGGCATCAAGCACCACTTCGTCGCCCTGTTCAAACGAGTTCATGATATGGAAGATAAAACACGTGGGCACATCAAACCATTTTATGTCCGCATTGCTGCCTGTGCGTGGCATGACACCAAACCGGCAGGATACGCTGTCGTCCCACTTGAAGGGCAGTTGTTCGCCCTTGGCGGCCGACAGCCAGGAGAAACGCACCGGCATGTCCATAAACACGACGTAGTTTTTGGTCACGGCAAAGTCATGAACCATTCCAGGGCCTGACATGGTGATGGGTTCAACCTGCTGCATTTTACCTTGGGCGTCGGCCCGCATATATGTCAGGTAGGGCGCCATGACGTCGTAACCGAAAAACAGCAATTCACCTGTGAAGGGGTCAATGCGTGGGTGTGCGGTCATGTTGCCCGGCAACTTGCCCGCATAGTTAAACAGGCCTTTGGTTGATAGGTCTTTCGGGTCAATTTGATAGGGGTAGCCAAACTCGCCCAGGGAGAGCAGCTTGTCGCCGTGGTAAATCAGCGACACAGCACTGGTAGAATTCTCAGGCTTGGTCGCGCTAAAAAAGCTATTTTCCTTGCGATAAACCGGTGTGTCCACATAGCGATTGCGATACCACTTGGCCTCGCCGTTTTCCAGCCGCACACCGTGAAGCATACCGTCGCCACCAAAAAAGTGGTCGCTAATGCCAGTGGATGAATTGGTGCCATTTCTCACATACAGGCCGCTGAGTTCTGGCGGGATATTGCCTTCAATTTTTAACTTGGTTTCGGTGATCTGTTCGTCAACGGGTCGAAAGTTGCCCTGTTGCCAAAATTTAACCATTTCATCTTCGCGAGAGCAGCCGGTAAGTACGGAGCTGGTTGCCAGCCCCATGGTACCTAGGCCGCTGTATTGGAGAAAGTCTCTGCGTTTCATGGCTGTCACCTTGACCTGTATTTCTTTGTGGTTTTGTATGTGTTCATCGAGTCCGCGTTTAAAACCAGCGTTAGCTAATCTTGGTTAATACCTTGCATTGATCGCTCGGGGTTCGAAGTGCTTCGAAGGCGTCAGGTAGCTCATCCAGGCTGATCACGTCGGTGATCATGGGTGATACATCGATACGTTTTTCAGCCAACATGGCGATCGACGTTTCGAAATCGTCCTTGTCATAGGCGATAGCAAACTGGATGTTGAGCTCTTTAATCAACCCCAGAAACGGCATGATGTTATCGGGCTGTTCACACACACCGACGGGGATCACCTTGCCACCGTAGGGTGCCATCTCCATACACTGCTGCAATAAGCCGGGTGCACCGACGCATTCAAAGATGATGTCGGGTGCGGCGCCAGTCAGGTCACTGAACTGCTCGAGTAGGTGTTCTGATCCTTTGCTTAGGTCGGGTTTGATGACGTGATTGGCGCCCATCTTTTTAGCCAGTGCAGCGCGTGAGTCGGCCAGTTCACTGACGACGACATCCCGAGCGCCAAAGAACTTGGCCCATAGGGCGACTGTAAGCCCAATAGGACCAGCGCCCATGATTAATACGCGCTGCCCAGCTTTTAAATTGGCGACGCGTACCGCGTGCAGGCTCACGGCCAGTGGCTCGACCAGTGCAGCTGTTTCCAGATCGATGTTGTCTGGGATAAGGATGGTTTCACGGCTGCCGGTGGTGACAAATTCGGCAAAGCCGCCCTGATCATCAACCCCCGAGACCTTCTTGTTCATACATTGGAAAAACTGTCCGCCAGCGCAGGCTAGGCATTTTCCGCAGCCTATAAAGGGCAGCGAACAGACTCGATCGCCCACCTGCCAGTCGCCGTCGGCTTCTTTACCCACTTCGGCTATCTCACCGACGTATTCATGGCCGAGGATTTGCCCGCAGCAGGCGGTGGTCAGGCCTTCGCGGGTGGCGTGTAGGTCGGTGCCACAAATACCGCAGAAGGAGACCTTCATGACCAGCTCGGATGCTGCTGGGGTTGGGTCATCGACCTTTTCAATGCTCAGTGGTTCTCCCACTGCTTTAAATACAGCCGCCTTCATAGTGTCACCTTGATTTGTCTTATCGTTGTTTTTGCGCCAAATCTGAGCATTCATGGTCGCCAGAGAGGATGACTGATGATTGCTCCCAGCCACGTCGTTATTGGCCTTCAGGTTGGCTTGATTATGTCTTCAGATTATAGAAATAAAAATAAACAGTCAAATCTGATTGTTTTTATTTTTGAGGTTTGCTACCTTGTTTTTTCAGTAATTGAGTAATAATAAATACGCTGTCGCTCTCGGTGCCAATCGGTACTTTTACAGCGGCGTCAGAGCCCCTTAGGAGATCATTATGGACCTCGGACTATCCGGAAAAAAAGCCGTCATTACCGGTTCAACACGCGGCATCGGCCGTGCTATCGCAAACCTGTTGGCCGATGAAGGCGTCGACCTGGCCATCTGCTCGCGCAACCAACAAGAAGTGGATGTGGCGGTTAAAGAACTGAGCGCTAAGGGCGTCAAGGTGACCGGCTCGGTTGTAGACGTAGCTGATAAAGAGACTTATCAGGCTTGGATTGCCAGTGTTGGTGACGAGCTGGGTGGTATCGACATCTTTGTACCCAACGTCAGTGCCGGTGGTGGCGACATGTCGGACGACGGTTGGATCAATGGTTTGAATATTGATGTGTTGGGTACTACCCGTGGTATCGAGGCGGCTATGCCTTTCCTCGAGCAGTCGGCGGCGGCATCTTGTGTGATCATCTCCAGTACCGCCGGTGTTGAAACCTTCATGGGGCCACAACCTTATAACGCGCTAAAAGGCGCCTTGGTTATCCATGGTAAGCAACTGAGTCAATCGCTGGCACCACAGGGCATTCGCGTTAACTGTGTATCACCGGGTCCTATTTACATTGAGGGCGGCGCCTGGGAATACATCAAAGAAAACATGACCGAGTTGTATGACGGCACCCTGGCGCAAATGCCTCAAGGCCGTATGGGCAGCGCGGAAGAAGTTGCCAACAGCGTAGCTTTCCTAGCTAGCCCAGCGGCTAGCTTGATCACCGGCGTTAACCTGATAGCCGACGGTGGCTTTACCAAGCGCGTACAGCTGTAAAACCCTCGCGAGATTGAGCGCCACAATACGGGTCGGCGTTGATAGCGCCGACCCGTTTTTATAAAAGTAATAAGGCTTTGGTTGATATCATGAGTAAAAGTGATCGCATTGACGTCTATCTGGTCGCCGGTGGTAAATACCACAATATCGACCATGCTCGACTTGAAATTCTCAAGCTCTTGGCTGATCAGCCACGTATAAAAGTACGGGTCGGCGAAGATTACAGCGATATTGATGCCATCTGCGCATCTGATTTTATTATTACCTATACCTGCGATGTGATTCCAACCGAGGCTCAAACCAAGCGCCTGTGTGAATTCATTCGAAGCGGTAAAAAGTGGTTTGCACTGCACGGCACCAATTCTATTTTGCGTTTCTTGCAAAGTGATGGTGACTTTATTGTCGATTGCCCAGAAGAAAATATTCCCTTTATGGAGTTGTTGGGCAGCCAGTTTATGTCGCACCCGCCGATTCATGAATACGATGTGCTGGCCACCGAACCTGATCACCCACTGGTGAAAGGCATTCCTACTTTTCGCGTCGATGATGAGATGTACCTGTGTAAATTTCACGGTGAATATCAAACCTTGCTGCACGCACACTGGTCTGAGCCCGTTGAGAATTTCACCAGCAATGAGTGGGTGAAGGAAGACGATATTCAGCCGGTTTTGTATATCCACCCTTATGGTCAGGGGCAGGTGTTGTACCTGACCTTAGGTCACTGCCGTGGTAAGTATGATATGCAGCCGGATATTGAAGAGTACCCAGTGCCAGAAGAGGGCGCCTGGCGTACCGAAGAGTTCTATGAGCTCTTGCGACGCGGTATCGATTGGGCCATGGATCAGTAGTTAAAAGCAGCCATGAGCGCGATTGTTTAAAACAGCCATGAGTAGCTTGCATAAAAACGCCACGGGTCCGGCGCCTAACCACCCGCGTATTAATTATGTCCGTGGGCAGCTACGGCTAAAAATTTAGAGGTTATTGAGATGGATTTATCATTCACCCAAGAAGAATTACAATTTCAGCAGGAAGTTCGTCAATTTCTGGCCGAGAATTTACCCGCGCACATTGTAGAAGCCAGAAAAAATAATGGCGGTGTATTTGTTGAGAAGGATGTAGCGCTTGAGTGGCAGGCTATTTTGGTGAAAAAGGGCTGGGCGGTGCCGCAATGGCCCGTTGAGCATGGAGGTACCGATTGGACGCCTTCGCAGAAATACCTGTTCAGTAAAGAGTGCTACCAGGCCGGTGCGCCCATGCTGATTCCTCTGGGCCTGTTAATGCTGGCGCCGGTGATCATGGCGTTTGGTAGCGAAGCACAAAAGGCCGAGTATCTGCCAAAAATTCTCAGTGGTGAGCACTACTGGTGCCAGGGCTACTCCGAGCCGGGGTCGGGCTCTGATTTGGCCAGCCTTAAGCTTAAGGCCGAGTCCGACGGCGACGATTACATCCTTAATGGCTCCAAAATTTGGACGACACACGCCCACTTGGCTGACCATATCTACTGCTTGGTTCGTACCGACAGCGACTGCAAACCACAGCGGGGTATCAGCTTTTTACTGGTGGATATGAACGCACCGGGCATTACGGTTGAGCCGATTATCACCATGGCCGACGATCACGAAGTCAACCAGGTGTTCTTTGATAATGTCCGCATTCCAAAAAGCAACCGCATCGGTGAAGAGAACAAAGGTTGGACCTACGCCAAGTACCTGCTCGAGTTCGAGCGTGGCGGCGGTTTTAACGGTGACCGTCTGCTGCACGAGCTGGGTCACCTGAAGGGTTTGATGGCCGACTGCAAGGTACAGACAGCCGGTTTTGATGCCAATGGCAGTATTGCGCGACAGGTCGCACAGATCGAAATCGATTTGAAGGCGTTGGAAATTATCGAGTTGCGCATCCTCTCGTCGGTGAGTGGCGGTGGTAACCCCGGCCCAGAATCATCGATTATGAAACTGACCTATACGCGCATTGAGCAAAGCATCAGTGAGTTGTCGGTTGATGTGCTCGGCTACCGGGGTTTTGCCATGGATCTGCAGCCAGATCGCAGCGGCGAGCGTCCAGATTATATAAGCTCGGTGGTGCCGCGTTACCTGAATAATCGCGCCGCGTCTATTTTTGGCGGCTCGCAGGAAATACAGCGCAACATTGTCGCCAAGATGGTATTGGGCCTGTAAAACGCTAGGCAGGTAAAAATTGGCGGTCACTCGCAACAGCGACCAGCTCGTTTATTCGCAATTTAAACGATTCAAATAATAATGCAGCTGGTCGTTCAGTGAACTCAGCAGGAGAATAACAATGCAGCACGAAGGGTTGGTTGAAGAAGTTAAGCTATTAATGGATTTGGTTGAAAACAAAACCACCGTCATGGCCGACTCTGTGATGGAAATTGATGTGAACGAATACACCAATCCAGAGCAGTTTGAACGTGAGAAGTTGGAGCTGTTTCGCAACTATGCGCAGTTTGTGGGTCCCACCTGTCTAATCCCCAACCCAGGCGATTACTATGCCTTTGATGACATAGGCATACCGATTCTGATTGTTCGAGCGGCCAACGGCTCGCTGAATGCGTTTGTCAATATATGTTCACACCGGGGCGCACCGCTCACCGAGTGTGCCAGTGGCCAGGCCAAGAAAGGCAAGATGTTCTCCTGTCCCTATCACGGCTGGAGCTACAACCTCGACGGCGAACTGGTGGGTATTCCATTCGGTAAGGATGGCTTCCCCGATGTTGATCGCAGCAAACTGGGCTTAAAACCTCTTCAGGTTGAAGAAAAGCACGGCATGATTTTTGTCATGCCCAACCCGGACAAAACCTTCGACATCGACGAAGTACTCGGAGGCATTCAAGAGCGCTTGGATGGTTTCGGCTTTGAAGACCATCACTATTTGGGGGTTAAGCAGGTACATACCGATTTCAGTTGGAAGCTCAACATGGATACCTTCCATGAGTATTACCACTTTGAGTATCTGCACCCAGAGAGTGTAGGCGCTATGGCCTACAGCAATTTGGCTACCTATAAACAGTATGGCCGGAACCATTCCATGGGTTCAGCAACACTGAACATAAACGATCTAAAAGAAATCCCTGAAGAGGGCTGGAAGCCACGTGAGTACAGCTCTTACGTTAACTTTATTTTCCCTAATACGGTGATATTTGTCGTCAACGATCACTTTCAGACGTGGCGTGTTTACCCCGTCAGTCCCGATCGCTCGGTGGTCTACCACAGCATGTTTATTCCCAATAAGCCGAAAGACGCTGAAGAGCAGAAAACGTTTGAGGACTATTTTCAGCTGATCAACGATATCGCTGTAGCGGAAGATTACGGCTTGGTTGATAAGGTGCACCGGGGCCTAAAGGCGGGTATAGATCGCAAAGTAATCATCGGTCGAAATGAGCCGGGGGTGCAAAATATGCACAAACAACTGCATGATATCCTTGGCTAGTTAGCAGCGTATAACTCGAAGCATGAAGCGGGCCTGATCATTTTATGACAGGCCCGTTTTTTTTGTGTGCAATGGGGCGCTATGACGAGTGGGGGCTGTTAATAAGTTATTGCTGGCGCAACTATCCACAGCTTCTGTGGGCAAGCCTGTGAATAGTTTGCTCGCAGCTTGCGTTAGCCTAGACAGCACTTGAGTTGTCGGCGCATGGGTGAATATCAACCAGCTGTCGCTGCGGCATTGAAGATCGTTTGGTGAAGTAAAACAATTTTTGGGCGCGACTACCCCTTTAATGCCGAAGACGTAAAATAGGCATCAAGCTTATACAATGACTACAGCAGAAATAGAGGAGCGATGGCAATGGGCAAGGCTAGTATCACCAAGCAGGCATTAATCGAATGTATTGGTGCATGGGGCGCAGGCACTACAAGCACTGAGGCCTTTCAGGGGTGGATGTTGGATCACTATGAGCCGATGGAAGTGGATATCGGTTTAGGAGAAACTGAGTGCACCCGTGAGGCGATGAATATCGTCATGAACGAATATGAATTGGCTGATGAGCAAACGCTGGTGCAGGCGCAAGCGGTATTGGCGATTGAGTTTATAGGGTGCACGGAAGCGACGTTTAACGCAGCCAAGAAGCGCTTTATTCAGCATGCCTTTGTCGATTGATTTTTTTCATTCTGGATGGCTGAATGGTCTTACTAAGCGGGGATTATGTGGGGTTTTTTTCACATTTTTAGTAACGGGGTTTACCTGGGCCTATGCGGTGTTACTGCAACCAATAAGGAGGCATGAAGCTCCCTGTATTGGTTGCACATTTTTCAGCTGGGATTATTTACACAGGCCGCCTTTGAGCAACCAGGGCTCGCAGTTGTAGATGAGGCGTCCGGCTTCACCGTGTTTCCAGTCGAGCAGTGGCAGCACCGCCTTGGGTGGCATGCCTGGTGCGGGTGTGTCGAGTAGACTGTCAATCGGTTGTGGATAACCGGCCCAGTCGATGGGGGCGCGCCAACCTGGTGGTGGCACCAGTTCTGAGCGGGTACCTGCCAGCGGGTATAGGGTGCGCCACGTATGAATGGCCTCGGACATCTCTGCTACGACATCAGGGTTTTGTTGGGCGAGGTTATTGTGCTCAAACGGATCGTCCTGAATACGGAACAGGTAGTTGGTCACATCGACGGACATCAAACCTTGTACCACTTCTTGTACCAACTTCCATTCATCGTTGAAGGCGGTCAGGCTGAA
>Ga0209826_1002349_pt1 | contig 12499 bp, 10 predicted proteins | sample GOMGulsemesocosm_5_FD_184637 | JGI IMG/M metagenome (GOLD analysis project Ga0209826, IMG submission 184637) | Methane-oxidizing microbial communities from mesocosms in the Gulf of Mexico - GOM15C Gulf of Mexico (SPAdes) (version 2) | ecosystem: Environmental > Aquatic > Marine > Cold seeps... | reverse complement strand
GATAAGAAAGCCTTTAAGCTTTCATTCACATTGTAGTGTATAAAAATTGCAAATAAAATTCCAATTAAAAAACTACCCAATACATTTACAGTTAATATTCCAAATGGAAATTCGTGTGGCAACATTTTTGTTATTGTAAAATTAAGATAAACTCTTGCAATTGCTCCCAAGAATCCACCACAACCTACCGCCAAAACTGTTTGCCAACCAAAAGACATCAGTCCAACTCTTTCTCTAAAATTTCGCGCATTTTATTTTCACTTTCTTTCAACCAATCATCTTTTTTACTGGCTTGAATAGGATCAAGATAAATAATTTTAACAATACCTGGAGTAGCTTTTAGTGTTTTTGAATCTAATATTTTACGTGTATTCACCAAAACAATAGGTTGTACTTTTAAATTATGCCTATCAGCAACCATTTTAGCACCAAATTTAAACTTTGTAATTTTTTTACCATTACTTCTAGTACCTTCTGGAAAAATAGCGATAGGACGTCCTTGAGAAAGTCTATCCTTTGTTTCTTTTAACAAAGTGACAATACCTGTTTTATCTTCCCTATCAATAGAAATCATCCTAGGAGCTTTAATAATATGCCCAAAAAGAAATAAATCTGCTATTTCCTTTTTAGCAACCCATGCAAGATTCTTCTCGTGAATATGCTCAATAATAATAATATCAATTAAAGATTGATGATTCATAATCACCATATCACACGACATATCTAATGTACCTGTCTCTTCTAGGGTAATACCCAAAAGAGCAACTTCAAGTTTCATCCAAGTTTTAATTATCTTATGTTGATGTTTTTTAAACAAATACATTAACGCTATTGTAATAGCAACTGTTATTGAAAACTGAATTAAAATAAGATAGCCTCTAATTTTTGACAATGTTGTGTTCCTTTATCCAACCTATAATTTCTTTATTTCTAATTGATTCTTTAAAAAATATTTTAACAAAATCGTCTTTTCTATTTAGAATTTCTACTTTACGGGACTTATTAAACTTGTAAAAAACTGTTGAATTATTAGTAGGTAAAATATAAATGTTACTCGCCTTTTTTACTTGTACCCGCTCATTGGGCAAATTATATAAGATGAAAATAATTAAAAATATCAAAGTAATAAATATATACATAAATTGTCTTCTAAATAAAAAAATGACAAAAAATAATAAGGCCAGAGAACCTGTAAGTATTTTTTTGTACAAGAGTATATTACTTTTATTGGGATTTAAATCTGTTTGAGTACTAACCAATTCATTTGTTAATACAACAGGAGAGTGTAACTTTACAAATTTATTTGTTTGACTATTATAATAATCAAAAGAAATTTTTTTACTAAACACAGGAATAATGGCGTAATATATGGCCGTTTGATTTGAGGAATCTTCTTCAATTGAATTGACTCCTTGCTCTTTAAAATTCTTCAAGTAGAAATCTTCTAAATTTCCTTGTTGTGCTTTTAATTCTAAAATAGTTAATAATTGATTGTTGGTGTATTGTTTTGTTTTGTGTGTAATAATTTCAAGATTCTTTGCGATGATATTTGAGAAGTTTTCATTATCATCAGCAACATTAGTATATGTAATATGTTTTGTTTTTAAAGTAATGATTTCGAAAACTTTTCCATCTTTATACATTAGTATCTGAAAAGTTGGCAATCTATAGTCTTGTGATTGGACCTTGAAAAAATAGCTATTATAAAAGTTATTTTTGTTACCGTATTTCCATTCATTGGTAGAGTTAATAATGCTGATATTTTTATGGCCTATAAATCTGGTTTCAATTTTATCAAATTCATCAGTTGTGATTGTAGCTTTAAGTGATATTTTAAATCGTTGATTTTTAAATATTATTTTCGGAGCTTTTTCTAGTGATGCATAAAGGCTTTGTGAACTTTGGTGATGTAAAAATGATTCATCAACTTTGGCTTCCTTAAAGTGATCCACTGGGGTTTTAGATTCTATTATTATATTTGTATTATTTAAATACTCAGCAGTTTCATTATCTAATATTTCACTAAAAAGAGGATCCTCTTCTTCACTTTCTTCAATGGCTGGAATGATTTCTTTTTGAGGGAACTGTTCATCAATAATAGCTTGAATTTCTGCTTGTTTCTTAAAAAAAGAAGCTTCGTCTAATTCAATGCCTTGAGAAGATAGTAAGAATTGGAAAAATAAAATCGATATAAGTAGATATTTCATTTATAACCTATTATTAATTTAAGTAAAGCAGATGATCCACTTTACTTAAATTGGACTATTTATTAAAAAAACCTTGTAACATTTTAACACCATCATCACAACCTAATAACGTCTCTATTGCACGTTCAGGATGAGGCATAAGACCAAATACGTTCTTTTCTTTATTTGAAATACCTGCAATTTGAGAGACACTTCCGTTTAAACTTTCTATGTTACCCTCAGAATCACAATATTTTAATAATATTTGTCCATTATTTTCTAATTGAGATAATCCCTCTGAATCAATAAAATAGTTACCATCATGATGTGCAACAGGGATGTTTACAACATCATCATTTTTTAGCTCTTTTAAAAACTGATTATTATTGTTAATTATTTTCAAATTACTGTATTTTGAGATAAAATGCAAAGTATCATTTCTTTTCATAGCTCCTGGTAATAAACCAGCTTCTAATAATATTTGAAAGCCATTACAAATACCTAAAACATATCCACCATTATTTGCATACTGTGTCACTGATTCCATAATAGAAGCAAACCTAGCAATTGCACCTGATCTTAAATAATCTCCATATGAAAAGCCTCCAGGAATTACAAGTAAGTCAGTATTTTCAGGTAAGTTGGTTTCTTTATGCCAAACAATTGTTACATTAGCACCTAGTTTTTCAAAAGCATATTGTGTATCGTATTCGCAGTTCGTTCCTGGAAATTGTAATACTGTTACGTTCATTGCATTAACCTAAAATTTCAATTTCGTAATCTTCAATAACTGTATTAGCAAGAAGTTTTTCACACATTTTAACAGCTTCTTCACGTGCGCTGTCTTTTGAGTCACAGTTTAATTCTAAAATGATTTGTTTACCAATTCTAACATCGGCAACAACTTCTTTAAAACCTAAAGTATCTAAAGCGTGATGTGTTGCTTTACCTTGATCGTCTAATACACCTTTTTTTAATGCTACGTTTACAATTGCTTTCATTTATTACCTTCTATTTATATTTTTGCGATTATATCTAAAACCACCTTTAGTAGCTTAGATTATAAAGAGCACAAAAAGTGCTCTACTTAAAACTATTTACTTAAACTATTAAGAATTGTTGTATATCCATTTAAAATTGTATTTTTGATAGAATCTGGAACTTCCACATTTAACTTTTCACCAGCTTTTAATTCTTTTGACTGTTCTTTCCAATTATTCTTTTTACCAAAGTCACGAAGAATTTGTTTGTCCATTGAAATATAATTTGCAGCGTCAAAATTCTCACACGTGATAAATCTAGAACTCTCTGGCGTTAATACTTCATCACCAAGAACCCATTCTCCATTTGCACTTATAAATATTTCAAACTTCGTATCAACAACAACGATTCCATTGCCTTCAGCAAACTTAGTAAAATCTTTGAATAATTTTTCCATACTTGTAACAATCTCAGGGAATATTTCTCTTACTTTAGAAGAGTTTAAAGGTTCATCTTTAATACCTTTAGTTGTTGGTGTAAAAATTGGTGTTTCAAATTTATGCCATTGAGATAAGTCTGAAGTTAAATCTAGACCATAAGGGTCATTTCCATTTTGAATTGCTTCAAATAAAGATCCAGTTAAATAGTTTCTGAAGATAAATTCAAATTGAACAACCTCTCCATCAATTTGGGCTTCTAATGGTTTACATAGTTCCATCAGTTGACATCTTGGAGCTATACTTAATGATTCATCCATAGTTTCAGACAAAATTGCTGTTCTAATTCCAGCTACTCTAGCAAACTCTGCTCCACTATTTGAAATAGCTGTTTGAGAAACACCTTTACCATCAATTTCAAGATTTAGTGGGATGTCAAAAACTGAACAACGATCACTTCGCACCAATAATACTTTTTGATCCTCACCTGGACAAGTATATAAATCTGCATTTTTACCAATATAAAATAAATTATATCCCAACTCTTCTAACTCACGAATACCCTTTTGAGATGTAGTTTTCTTTGACTCTGGCCAAAGACCAAGTGCTACAATATCACTTATTTTCATTCATTTTCCTCTATTTATTTAGTTGTAATAATCAGACTTGTTAAGATATCAACGGCTGTTTTGAGTTGATTATCCTTCAGTAAATCTTCTGTTGTTATTATTTTAGCATTTGTTTCGCTCACAGGTGCTTCTTCAAGCTTCACTTTTCCATCTACTTTTTCAAGTTCACCTTCAAGATGTTTTTTTAAATCTGCTTCTTTTATTGAAAAAGCGGATTCAGGTTCTGAGACTGCTTTTCCTGGATAAGAAATAATATCAGGGGTGATACCAGTAGCTTGAATTGTTCTACCACTTGGTAAATAATATTTGGCAATGGTGAGTTTAATACCCTCACCTTTATCTTTTGTGATTGGAAGGACAACTTGAACTGAACCTTTTCCAAAAGATTTTTCACCAACGACTACAGCACGCTTGTGATCTTGAAGTGCACCACTTACGATTTCACTGGCACTTGCACTTCCTCCATTAACTAAAACAATTAATGGCTTTCGAGTTAATGTAGTTGAACTCTTTGCATAAAATTTCTCTTCTTGGGCAGCATCTCTACCCTTTTGAGAAACAATAACACCTTCATCTACAAAGATATCCGTCACATTAATAGCTTGATCAAGTAAACCACCTGGATTATTTCTTAAATCTAAAATAAGCCCTTTGGCATTTCCGTTATCTTTAATTGCTTTGGTTAAACCACGCGAAACTTTTTTATCAAAACTAGAAACTCTAATATATAAGATGTCCCCACTGATTCTTTTTGCAGACACAGAGTTAATTTTAATAATATCTCTAATAATTTCAATTTTAAGTGGCTTACGCTCACCTTTACGAACTAAAGTTAAGAGAATAGACGTTTTTGGCTTACCACGCATGTGTCCTACTGCTTCATCTAGAGACATATTAAGTGTAGAGATATTATCAATTTTTAAAATAATATCACCTGCTTTTACACCCGCCTTGAAGGCTGGAGTATCATCTATGGGCGAAATAATTGTCAACGCTCCATCTCTTAAACCAACTGTAATTCCTAAACCACCAAATTCACCAGCTGTTTGAATTTTCATTTCTTTAAAATATTTTCGATCCATGTATGTTGAATGGGCATCAAGTTCTTGCATTAAACCCTTTAGTGCCTTATTTACAATCTGTTCTAACTTAATATCATCTACGTAGTATTTTTCAACAGTTCCAATTACTTGTGTTAATTTTGACAGTGACTCAAATCGAGTTTTAGCCAATTCTTCCTGTGATGTCTTAGCTTGAGCATTTTGAATAAAAAGTAATGACAGCATTGAAATTAATAAAATTTTTCTCATAATCAACCCTTTTTTAATATTTATATAAAGGTAGTATTATATTCAAAATTTTATAAAAGTAAGATTTTATAAAAATTCTAGTAGTATAACAGTTAATTTTTTATAAGGTTAATTAATATGAGTTTAAAAGAAAATGTGGAATTTGTAAAAGATGAGCTTAACTCTGAAGAGAAGTTTCTTGAGGGGTTTGTTAAAGTAGAAAGATTTTACAAAAAAAACAAACTAATTGTTATTGGTGTTGCGGTCGTTGCTGTTTTAGCTGTTGTAGGAATTGGTTTTAATAACTATTCTAACGCAGAGAACAAAAAGGAATCAAATATTGCATTTAATAAATTTTTAAAAGACAATAATGATAAAGCAGCTCTAGAAACATTACAGAATACAAATAAACAATTATTTGAAGTAGCAAAGTACCTAAAAGCAAAAAACGAGAATAAAAATGTAGAAGTGAGTATTACATTTTTAAAAGATTTAGCACAATATTCGCAAGCAGTAAAAGCTCAAAATATTGAAAAACTAGGTTCACTTTCACAACAAAATGATTTTTTATTAAAAGAGTTTGCACTGTTTAATAAAGCCCTTATCTTAGCTAATGAAGCAAAGTATGTTGATGCAAAAGAGACTTTAAAACTTATACCAAAAGATTCAAGAGTGAATGATTTGGTTGTTTTATTAAATCATTACTTATTAACAAAATAACGGACTAATTATGAAAATATTATCAATAATTGCAATTGCCTTGTTCTTAATCACTGGTTGTGCGGACAAGAAATTCTTCGAACCAGAAAATACTAACGGTGATTATTCAAAAGATCCAAAGAGCATGCCTGCAAGTATTATTGGTTTTAACAGAAGTGGTGCGACATTAGATAATGGTCAAGTAATCACTGAAGATAAAATATCTACATACAAATTACCTAATGGATATGAATTTATCAACGGTAGTAAAAATGGTGTAATTGCAAGTGATAATAGAAGTAATATTACAATTGGAAAGCAAACAATTGAAGTTGGTGGAATTGTAGTGGCCGCAACATTAAAAGGGTCAACACTTGCTATGATTTATAGTGATAATTCTTTTGCTCTATATGATATCAAAAAGAATAAGTATATGTTAAAAGAATACTTACCTGAATCATTAGCTAATGATGTGCGTATTACCAACCCAGTTTTTTTAACTAATATTGTACTTTTCCCAACATTAAATGGAAGAGTTTTAGTTGTAAGTTTAAAACAAAATAAAATTGTTAAAACAATTGTTGTTGATTCAAGTGGCACTTTCAATAACATTATTTACCTAAGCGTTGTTAATGATACTTTAATTACTGCTACTTCAAATAAAATTGTTGTTGTAGGAACTAATGATTTAAATATTAAAGATTATGAGATTAGAGATGTTACAGTACATAACAATGATATATATCTAGCAACTATAGACGGCCAATTAATTAAATTAGATATTAATCTTAATGAAATTGCAAAAAAGAAATACAAGTTTGCTAGATTTTATGCTTTGGCATTTGGAAAATCACTGTATGCACTTGAATCTCAAGGATTTTTAATCCAAGTTGATGAAGACTTTAAAAATGATAAAATTTACGAATTTTCATTTGATGAGAAAGATAAAGCGATTGGAATAAATAATAGATTTTATTTTGGAAATGAGTACTTAGAAGTTAACTAAGTTTACTCACCCACTACATCTAGTTAAGATGTAGTGTGCTTTATTCACAGACGTTTAATCTATAACCCTGTCCAGAGATATTCTCTAGAAAATCTATAGGTGTTTTACGTCTTAAATTTTTAATGATAGTTCGTAAAGCCATACTAGTCATAACTTCATCAAAATCTTTCCATACATAATTTTCAATTTCATCATAAGTAATCACCCTATCTTTATTTCCAATAAGTAAATCCATCAGGTTTTTCTCTTTTTTGTTTAATTTTATAGTGTCTTTTTCTTGATAAACAAAAATTCCATTTACCTTATCATAGATTAATTCACTGGAAATATGATAGGTTAAATTTGCTGTAAGTTGCAATAACTCAACTACATTATATAAAGCCTCACGTAAACTTTTAGACTCTAAAGGTTTTACTAAGTAAGCTTGTATATTCAAATTAGCTGCAGGCAATAAATATTCTTTATTCGTATATGCAGTAAACATTATAATTGGTATTTGTAAATCTTTTTCCCGTACTAGTCTTGCAAACTCTATTCCATTTGTACGTGGCATTTCTATATCAGTAATAATAATTTGAGGTTTAAGTTCACAGAAAACTTTAAATGCCTCTTCACCATCAGATGCTGTTATAACTCTATTTGATAACAAAGACAACACTTGAGCAACTTCTTCTCTAATTTCATCTTCATCTTCTACGTATAAAATTGATACTTCTTTTAATAACTTGGCAAGCTCTTTAATATTGGTCATTTAAATGTCCTAATTTTCAATTTATTTAAAATTGATGATATTTTTTAAATTTGAGGCACTATTCATGTAAATATACAAAAATAATATCACAATAATAATAAAAACACAATTTTGCCACTTTATTTTGTTACATTTTAATTAGCAAAAGTTTTAGATTTTGGAGTGCATAATGCATGTTACAATTTTTTCACAAAATTCAAATTTAAAAAAAGACATCGAATCATACACCAGTGGAATCAAAATCAATCAAAGTTATGATGTAGAATCAATATTTGAAGAGATTTTATTCGTCAGGCCTGACTTATTAATAATGGATGCAAGCTCAGAAAATATCTTACATTTATATTCTAAAATTAAAAATGAAAATAACTATGAAAATTTAAATATTCTATTTTTAATTGAAAGCTTCAATCAAAGTTTTTTTCAAAAATTGGGCTTCAATATTGGAGATGTGGATTATATAAAAAAACCCATTGAAATAAATCAACTCATATCAAAAGTAAATTCATACTATAATTTATATACCTTAAGTAATAAGTTGGTTAACGTGGAGGATTTCCTCAATAAATACTCGCAATCAGTAATTAAAGGCGAAATGCTTGGTATTATCTCTCATCAATGGAAACAACCCCTTAACATCATTGCAACATCAATTATAAATATTGAATTGAAATCAGAGCTAGAGCAACTAGAACACTGTGATATAGAAAAAAGTGTAGAAAAGATACATTCAACTTTAGACAGAATCACCAAAATGATTCACAATTTTGAGCATATTTTTGAAAATAGTTTGTCAAAAACTAATTTTAACACCAATGACGCACTTTATAAATCCCTAGAACTTATGTCTCCCCAACTAAATTCCCGTAAAATTAAAATTACAAACAATATTCCAAAACAAATCATCTCCATAACAAACTATGAAAATGAATTATGCCAATCATTTCTTTGTCTACTCTCAATCATTCAAGACTCTATAATAAAAAAACACAAAGAAAAAAAGACTTTTTATGGAAACATAAAACTTCATATAAAAAAAGATGCAGATAAAATTGTCTTTAAAATCACCAATTACAAAATAGAGATGTCTAAAGATGAATTTAATACAAGTATGTCTTTAAACTCATTATTAAACGCTTCAAACGACAGCAATACAAAACTGTATATTGCAAAAAAAATCATCGAGAACAAATTAAATGGAAATTTAAGTATAATAAATGACACAAAAGACGTCATTTTTAATATTACACTTTAATTGGATATATATGAAAAATAAGCTTATATTGGTTTATATTTTCTTTTTTGTAATCTCGGTTAATATTTTTGCAAAAGAAGAAAAGATATCTTTACAATTACAATGGTTAGATCAATTTCAATTTGCTGGTTATTATATTGCAAAAGAAAAGGGATTTTACAGAGATGTTAATTTAGATGTTAACATAAAAAAATTCAAAAAGAATCTCAATATTGTGGATGAAGTTGTATCAAATAATGTACAATATGGTATTGGTCGTTCAAGTTTAATCATAGATAAATCAAATGGAAAAGACGTTGTTGCACTTGCAGCCATTTTTCAATCTTCACCCCTAATTTTTCTTGCTTTAGAATCATCAAACATAAATAATATATCTGACTTCAGAAATAAAAAAATAATGATTACTGACGATACATTAGGGACAACATCATTAAAAGCTATGTTACTATCTCAAGGAGTGAAATTTGATGATACTATTGTTCAAGAGCACTCATACAATCTCGATGACTTAATTAATCATAAAACAGATTTAATGTCAGCATATATTTCAAACCAACCTTTCATTTTGGAACAAAAAAATATCAACTACAAGATTTTTTCACCCTCCGATTATGGATTTAATTTTTATAATGATTTTTTATTTACAAATCAAAATGAATTAAATACACATCCAACTAGAGTTAAGAACTTTCTGGAAGCTTCGTTAAAAGGTTGGGATTACGCATTTAACAATATAGATGAAAGCGTAAATATAATTTTTAAGCATTATAATAATCAAAATAAATCAAAACAAGCTTTAAAATATGAAGCCCAAACATTAAAAAAGTTTGCATACCAAGGAACTAACACCATAGGTGAACTATCAGAAAAAAAGCTTACTAGAATTTATGATATTCATACTCTTATGGGGCTCACAAAGAAAAATATTAATTTGGATGAGTTTATATATTCAAGTACCAAACTACATTTGAGTAATAAAGAAAAGTCTTTCCTTAAAAAATTGGAGAAAATAATAGTTCACAATGAAGCCAATTGGCCACCATATAATTTTAATGAAAATGGCATACCAAAAGGTTACTCAATTGATTATATGAACTTACTTGCAAAAAAAGTTGGGATTAAAATTGAATATGTTTCTAATAGAAGCTGGGATGAGTACCTGCTTATGCTAAAAAATAAAGATATTGATGTAATGTTAAATATTGTGAACATGCCCAAAAGAAGAGAATTCATAAATTTTACTTCTTCTTATTCTAAATTATTACCCGCAGTTTTTACATTAAAAAACAATCAAAAATATAAAAGTATTAATGATTTTGATGGGAAAACAATTGCTGTTCCAAAAGGATTTTATACGCATGCATTATTAAAAAACCTTTACCCAAAAATAAAACTATTAGAAACAAAAAATATTCTTGAAGCACTTCAATCAGTTGCCTTTAAAAAAGCAGATGCAGCTATCTCTGATTTCGCCGTTGCAAACTTCTTATTGGAAAAAAATGGAATTACTAACCTAGAGGCAGTAATAAACATTATTGATGATAAGTTCCAAAAAAATCTAAGTATTGGAGCCAGGAAAGACTTGCCACAGTTAAAAGCTATTTTACAAAAAGGAATGAATGCCATTAGCGATGAAGAACAATTAAAAATAAGACGAAAGTGGTTTGGTCATAAAATAGAAACCCTAAATAAACACGTTATATTCACTGATATTGAAAAAAAATTCTTACAAAATACTAGCGAAGTAAAAATTTGTGTTGATCCCTTTTGGTCGCCTTTTGAGTCAATTGAAGAGGGTAATTATAAGGGAATGATTTCGGATTATATGAATTACTTTTCTAAACTAATAAATGTTCCTTTTCATTTAGTTGAAACTTCAAGTTGGCAAGAATCTCTTGATTTTATTAAAGATAAAAAATGTGATATATTACCAGCTGCTGCATTTACTTACGAGCGTCTTAAATATTTAAATTTTACAAAACCTTATATTTTCTCACCTTTTGTTGTTGCAACTACTAATGACAAAAGTTTTATTGAAAACTTTGATCAAATAAGTTCAAAACCTATAGGAATGGTTAAAGGTTACTCCTCTATAGATATTTTTACAAATAAATATCCAAATATTAAGATTATTGAATATAACAGTGTCACTCAAGCTCTTGAATCTGTAAGAAGAAAAGAGATTTTTGGAGTGATTGATACTGCTGCGACTATTGGTTATTCCATTAATAAGAATAAGTTACATGATTTAAAAATTGCTGGAAAACTTAATGAAACGTGGGAAATTGGAATTGGCGTTAGAAATGATTATCCAATTTTATTATCTATTTTGCAAAAAACAATTAACACCTTAAGCACTAAAGAAAGAGACGAAATTTATAATAACTGGATCTCAGTTAAGTTTGAGGAAGGTATTAATTATAATAGTTTTTTACGTATTGGTATTCCTATTATATCTATACTCATAATCATAATCTTTTATTTATGGAATATAAAACTAAAAAAAGAAATTAAGAATAAAAGACATTTAGAAAAAAAATTAAAAGCCTCTATCAATGATTTTAAAATGTTGGTTAATTCTACGCTTGAGGCCATTTTTATATTTGATAAAAATGGTTATTGTATTGAAGCCAATAATGAAGCTATTAAACTTTTTAACTTTAATGATCCAAGTGAAATATTAGGTGAACATGTATTACGTTTGATTGATGAAGAATCTAGGGCTGATGCGATAGTTAATCTAAGAGGTCGAAAAGGGGAACCCTATGAAGCAAATTTAATTAAAAAAAATAAAGTTATTTTTCCCGGTCTAATTAAAAGTATTCATAGCACTAGAGGACATAAATATATAAAAATTATTTCAATAATTGATTTGTCTGATTTAAAAGAGAAAGAAAGCCTACTCTTTCAACAATCAAAGATGGCTCTAATGGGTGAAATGATGAGTGCCATAGCTCATCAGTGGAGGCAGCCGCTTAATGCCATAGCCGCGCTTAATTTGAAAGTTGAAACCCTTTTAGAATTTAATGAATCAATTAATAATACACAATATTCACTTGTCAGTAAGGGAATTGAAACACAGTTGAACTATATGTCTAAAACAATTGACGATTTTAGAGATTTTTTTGTTCCCAATAAAAGAAAAGTTAATTTTAGTATCTCAAAAGCAATAGCTGATGTACATGATATGCTTTCCCCTCAATTTAAAACATATGATATACTTGTAACTCTAGATACACAAAGCATCATTGTTTGTGGTCATCAAA
>Ga0209826_1002345_pt1 | contig 12510 bp, 11 predicted proteins | sample GOMGulsemesocosm_5_FD_184637 | JGI IMG/M metagenome (GOLD analysis project Ga0209826, IMG submission 184637) | Methane-oxidizing microbial communities from mesocosms in the Gulf of Mexico - GOM15C Gulf of Mexico (SPAdes) (version 2) | ecosystem: Environmental > Aquatic > Marine > Cold seeps... | reverse complement strand
TCCTTGTGGCTTAGACAAAGAGCATGAGCAGCAATTACAAGCGTTAGCACTTGAAGCATTTGATGTGTTGGGTGGTTCAACGTGGGGTCGTGTTGATTTAATGTTGGATGCCAACAATGAACCTCAGTTACTAGAAATTAACACCGTGCCGGGAATGACTAGCCACAGTTTAGTGCCTATGGCTGCAAAGCAGGCGGGTATTAACTTTGAAGACTTAGTTTGGCGCATCTTACAAGCTAATATTGCGGTGCAGAAGGTGGTAGAATGCTAGAGTCTGCTAGGGTGATTTATCAACGTTTATCAACGCAAATAAACTACGTTCTTGTGATGTTAGTTTTTATGGCGGGTTTATGGTACATGCAGCAGTGGTTACAACAGCCTACGACGATGCCCATTAAACATGTGCGTATAGAAGGCGAGTTAAGAAACGTCTCAAAAACAGCGGTGTCAAAGTCGTTAGATCCATTAGTAAGAGCGGGTTACTTCTCTATGGATAGTGAAGCAATACTTGCAAAATTAATTGAGTTGGAATGGGTGGCCGATGCACGTGTTATGCGGGTTTGGCCCGATACGGTTGTTTTATCATTTAATGAGCAGACCGCCATTGCGGTGTGGAATGCTGATCAGTTACTCAATAAACATGGAGATGTGTTTAAGCCTGAAATGACGCAAGCCTTATTGGAATTACCACATTTGTCTGGTCGCTTTGATGCAAATAAGACGGTATTGCATGAGCAGCAAAGGATTAACTCGGCAATTAATGAATTAGGTTTGTCAGTAACACGCTTAGATTTGGCAGAGCACGGTAGCTGGTCTGCCGAGTTAAGTAACGGAATGGCTGTAAAAGCAGGTAAGCAGCGCCCAGCGCAGAGAATTAGTAAATCATTGACTGTGTTGTCATCACTGGAAGGTGATTTACTCGCGCATATTGAGAGTATTGATTTACGTTACCCGAACGGGGTAGCGGTGACATGGCACGATGGATATAAGTTAGGTGGCTCGAAGGGTAAATCAGAAAGCTCCACGTTAAAAAAACAACGCCTAATTAAGGGCTAAATGATATGAAGAAGAATAGTGATAAAAATTTAATCGTTGGCTTAGATATAGGGACATCTAAGGTGGCGGCGATTGTTGGTGAATTAACCCCGGACGGTACGATAGATGTTGTCGGTATTGGTTCTAATCAATCACGTGGTTTGAAAAAAGGTGTAGTTGTTAACCTTGAGTCAACGGTGCACTCAATTCAGCGAGCTGTTGAAGAGGCAGAACTAATGGCTGGCTGCCAAATAAACTCAGTCTTTGTGGGTATTGCCGGTAGTCATATTAGTAGCTTGAATTCTAATGGTGTTGTGGCGATACGAGACAATGAGGTTGTTCCTTCGGATATAGAGAGAGTTATTGATTCTGCTAGAGCGGTAGCAATACCTGCTGACCAGAAAATCCTTCATATTATGCCGCAAGAATTTATTATTGATGGGCAAGAAGGCATTAAAGAACCTGTAGGAATGGCAGGAATTAGACTAGAAGCGAAGGTTCACATTGTTACGGGTGCAGTTAGTGCTGCACAAAATATCATTAAATGTGTGCGTCGCTGTGGTTTAGAAGTTGACGATATTATTTTAGAGCAGCTGGCTTCAAGTAGTGCCGTATTAACGGATGATGAAAAAGAGCTGGGTGTTTGCTTGGTTGATATTGGCGGTGGTACGACAGATATAGCCGTGTTCTGTGATGGTTTTATTCGCCATACAGCCGTTATCCCTATTGCTGGCGACCAAGTCACAAACGATATTGCGGTGGCTTTAAGAACACCAACGCAACACGCCGATGACATAAAATTAAAATATGCCTGTGCATTAACGCAATTGGTGCAGGATGATGAAATGATTGATGTGCCAAGTATTGGTGATCGCCCAACACGCAAAATATCGCGAGGTAACTTGGCTGAAATAATAGAGCCGCGTTATGAAGAGTTGATGATGTTGGTGCAAGCTGAGTTAAGGCGCAGTGGTTTTGAAAATATTGTTGCTGCTGGTGTTGTGTTAACCGGTGGTAGTGCAAAAGTAGAAGGTTTAGTTGAACTGGCAGAAGAAGTTTTTCATATGCCGGTTCGTTTGGGTTATCCGCAGTATGTCTCAGGATTAAGTGATGTGGTTCGTAACCCAATTTATGCGACGGGGGTCGGTTTGTTGTTGTTTGGACAACAAAACAGCGTTGCAAATAGCTCTGAAGACAAAATTGGTTTTCAAGCTATGTGGGAAAAAATGAAGAGCTGGTTTCAGGGTAATTTTTAACAAATTTAATTAATAAGTATTGAACGAATATAACAGGGGAACGACATGTTTGAATTAATGGATGCAAATTCACAAAACGCAGTAATAAAAGTAATTGGTGTTGGCGGTGGCGGTGGTAATGCAGTTAACCATATGGTTAATAGTGAAATAGATGGAGTTGAATTTATCTGTGCAAATACAGATGCTCAAGCTTTAAAAAATTCACATGTCAGAACCGTATTGCAGCTAGGTAATACACAAACGAAAGGGCTAGGTGCAGGTGCTAACCCAGAAGTAGGTCGTCAAGCGGCGTTAGAAGATAGAGAGCGAATTCAAGAAGTTATTACAGGTTCAGATATGGTTTTCATTACCGCAGGTATGGGTGGTGGAACAGGAACTGGTGCGGCTCCTATCGTGGCTGAAATTGCTAAAGAAATGGGTATTTTAACGGTTGCTGTTGTGACCAAGCCTTTCCCTTTTGAAGGCAAAAAAAGAATGCTGATTGCTGACCAAGGCATTGAGGAGCTGAGTCACCATGTAGACTCGTTGATTACTATTCCTAACGAAAAGCTATTGCATGTATTGGGCAAAGAAATGAGCCTATTAAATGCGTTTAAGGCTGCAAATGATGTGTTATTAGGCGCGGTGCAAGGTATTGCTGAGCTTATTACGCGCCCGGGCTTAATTAACGTCGATTTCGCGGATGTTAGAACCGTTATGTCTGAAATGGGTGATGCAATGATGGGCACTGGCAGCGCAAAAGGTGAAGACCGTGCGAGAGAAGCAGCCGAGGCAGCTATTCACAGTCCATTACTTGAAGATATTAATGTGCAAGGAGCGTGTGGTATTTTGGTGAATATCACTGCTGGCTTAGATATGTCAATTGGTGAGTTTGAAGAAGTAGGCCAGGCGATTAGAGATTTTGCAGCAGATGATGCCAATGTTGTTGTGGGTACGGTGATTGATCCTGAGTTAGATGGTGAAATGCGAGTGACTGTAGTCGCTACAGGTTTGGGTCGGAAAGAGGCTGCGGTAGAAGTAACACCTATCGTAAAAGTAGTGAAAGAGCCTATTCAAGTTGCGAATATTAAAGAAGACGATCTTGATATCCCAACCATTATCAGAGAAAACCAAGATGTAGCTAGTCAAGCAACAGCACCAGCAGCTGATAAACCTATAGATACTGCGTACTTAGATATACCTGCTTTTTTAAGAAGACAAGCAGACTAAACGTTGATGTTTCCGCTCTTAAAGGACTTAAGAGCGGTAAAGGCAGGATGCATGTTTAAACGGCGGTTTTTATTAAATAGGCATGATGTGGTAAGATTACGTGATAATAAAAACTCAACTACTAATACTTGCTTGGAGTCTATGAATGATTAAACAACGAACGCTGAAAAATGTGATTCGTGCTACTGGCGTTGGTTTGCACAGTGGTGAAAAGGTCTACTTGACATTACGTCCTGCGGGAGTGAACGTTGGTATCGTATTTAGGCGCGTAGATTTTGATGAGCCAGTTGTTATTCCTGCGAAAGCTGAAAACGTAGGTGATACACAGTTATCAACCACGTTGATACAAGACGGCGTGCGAGTTTCAACTGTAGAGCATTTATTGTCAGCTATTGCTGGATTGGGTATTGATAATATCTTTATTGACTTGAGCGCTGCCGAAGTCCCTATTATGGATGGTAGTGCAGGTCCTTTTGTTTTCTTGCTGCAGTCAGCAGGCATAGAAGAACAAAATTCTGCGAAACGCTATATTCGCATTAAAAAAGAAGTTCGTGTTGAAGACGGCGATAAATGGGCTAGCTTTGTTCCTTTCGAGGGTTTTAAAGTAGGTTTTAGTATCGAGTTTGAACATCCTGTTTTTAAATCTCGTGTACAAGAGGCTTGCATAGATTTCTCATCTACATCCTTTGTAAAAGAAATTAGTCGTGCGCGTACTTTTGGCTTTATGAAAGACATTGAAATGCTACGTGAGCGTAATTTAGCGCTAGGTGGCAGCATGGATAACGCTATCGTAGTGGATGATTTCCGTGTGCTAAATGAAGATGGCTTACGTTATGAAGACGAATTCGTTAAACATAAAATCTTAGATGCTATCGGTGACTTGTACCTACTAGGGCACAGCCTAATTGGTGAGTTCAAAGGTCATAAATCAGGGCATGAATTAAATAATAAATTACTGCGTGCTTTGTTAGTGCAGAAAGATGCTTGGGAAGAAGTTACGTTTGAAGAAGAGGATACATTCCCTATTTCTTATGTAGAACCATTGCCTGCATCAGTTTAGTTAGATAAATTATTTTTTTTCAGGGTTGAGATCAGTTTATTCATCGCAACCTTGAGAGGGTCACTGGTATCCGCTTCGTTTGCTTGAGCTAGAAATTTGAGCGCTTCGGATGAAACGGGTTTAGGTTGGTCGTGGGTCTTGGCAACTTGTTTGCTAAGCACCTTTATTTTTAAAGACCTTATTGGTGCCGAACAGTTTAAAGATAAAGTGTCTAGAATGGTTTTTCTTAGGTAAAGAAGTTTGGAAGCCCAAACAGAAGAATCTGTGTATACAGTAGCGTTACCTGTATCAGTGGTTACGTGTAAGCAATGAGCGGCCAGGTTTACTGGTAAGCCACTTTTTACAATATCCAGTAGTTTTCGCTGAGCATTTAATTTTTTCTGTATTTTTTGTAGGCCACCACTAGGTAATAGATGCTTTTTGAATGGCTGTTTAAACATTGAGTAATGACGCTTTAAGTTGAGTTAAATAATATGCAAATTATACTGCTAACAAAAGGACAAAGGAAAACACTTAGTTTTTCAGTTAAACGAGCTTACCTACTAACAGGGTTGGGTGGTGCTTTAGTCCTGTTGTTGGCGAGTTGCTTTACCCTACTAGGTAAAACAGACGCTACGCCAATGTCGCTGCAGGCTACCCATACTACTCAGAAAGAGTACTTATCGCAACGAGCTGAAATTCAGCGAATACGTGAGAAAACACAAAACACACTGGATGCTATGGCATTGCGTGTGGGGCAAATGCAGGCTCAACTAACACGTTTAAACGCGGTTGGTGAGCACCTTGTGAAAAAAGCTAAGCTAAAGTCTTCTGAATTTAATTTTGACCAATTACCCGCTATTGGCGGTGCAGAATCAAAAGCATCTACTGAAAGTTTTACTCAAGACCAGCTGTTGAGTGAAATTGAACAGTTAGATGAGCAATTGTCTTTGCGAGAAAAGCAATTAGAATTGTTGGGTTTGTTTACCGCAAATAAAAAATTGAGTAAAGAAGTTCGACCTGCAGGTTTACCTGTTGAAAAAGGTTGGTTATCTTCACATTATGGTTATCGTGCAGACCCCTTTACAGGAAAGAAAGCCTTTCATCACGGTGTTGATATTGCAGGTAAAAGCGGAATCGCTGTGCTTGCAGCGGCATCGGGCTTGGTAACAATTGCCAGTAAAAAGAACGGATATGGTTTTTTAATCGAAATTGATCACGGCGGCTCCTATGTCACACGTTATGGGCACAATAAGGAAATGCTTGTTAAAGTGGGTGACTTAGTGAAGCAGGGTGATCCAATTGCAAAAATGGGATCTACTGGCCGCTCTACAGGGCCACATGTTCATTTTGAAGTCTTACGTAATGGTAAAAAAGTAAATCCTCGTCGGTACCTTTATACTGCAAGGTAAATCCGCTTCTTTTGCTAGAGAGTGCTAACTGGCTAGGCATTAAAGCGCCATTAATTACTGTTAACTCACCTGCCTTAATGTGACAGCTTCATGTCACTTGCCGTTTTTTTAAGTATAAAAATGCGAATCATCACTTATTAATACTATCCTGATAAATTCCCCTCTCCAAACGCCCAGTTACGGCTCTTTTTGCGGTATCATTCGGGCTTTCGTTTTACAATAAAATTTATCGTCAATGATCTCAAATATAGTAAAAAAAGTTTTTGGTAGCAGGAATGACCGTTTTGTTAAAGGTAAGCAGAAAATGGTTAAAGCCATTAATGCCTTTGAAGAGAAAATCAAGGCGTTAGATGACGATGAGTTAAAAGCCAAAACAGAGGAATTTCGAGCTAGGTTAAGTGAAGGTGAAGCCCTAGAGTCACTTATTCCAGAGGCGTTCTCAGTAGTACGTGAGGCCAGTATTCGGTCATTAGGAATGCGACACTTTGATGTGCAGCTAATTGGCGGAATGGTGCTTAATGATGGCCGTATAGCGGAGATGAAAACCGGTGAGGGTAAAACCTTGGTGGCAACCTTGTCTGCGTACTTAAATGCGCTGCCTGGTAAAGGTGTTCACTTGGTAACGGTGAATGACTACTTGGCGGAACGTGACTCAGCATGGATGGGTAAGTTATACAAGTTTTTGGGCATGAGTACAGGCGTGATTACTAATGCGATGAGCCCAGATCAGCGTCGCGAAGCTTATGCGGCTGATATTACTTACGGAACAAATAATGAGTTTGGCTTCGACTACCTACGTGACAATATGGCGTTTGGCGTTGACGATAAGGTGCAGCGTGGATTGCACTATGCCATTATCGATGAAGTTGACTCAATCTTAATCGATGAAGCTAGAACACCACTTATAATTTCTGGCCCAACTGACGATAAAAGTGAGCTATACGCTCAGTTGAATGTTTTGGTTAAGGACTTAAAACCCGCGAAGGAAGTTGACGGTGAAGCAGAAGGTGGTGACTTCACGATAGATGAAAAGTCTAAGCAAGTTTACTTAACAGAATCTGGTCACGAAGAAATTGAGCAACTGCTTGTTGGTGCTGGCTTACTAAGTGAACATGAAAGCTTATACGATGCGTCTAATATAGGTTTAATGCACCATGTTTATGCGGCTTTGCGCGCAAACTCCTTGTATCAAAAAGATGTTGAATACATCCTGCAAAAGGCTCAAGTCGTTATAGTTGATGAGTTTACTGGGCGCACGATGCCGGGTCGTCGTTGGGGCGAAGGTTTGCATCAAGCAGTTGAAGCAAAAGAAGGCGTTAAGATACAAAGTGAAAACCAAACCATGGCGTCTATTACATTCCAGAATTACTTCAGAATGTATGACAAGTTATCAGGTATGACCGGTACAGCAGACACCGAGGCGTTTGAATTCCAGCAAATTTATGGTTTAGAAGTTATTGTTATACCGACTCATCGTGGAATGAAGCGCGATGATGCAGGTGATTTGGTCTACCTAACAGCCGAAGAAAAATACTTGGCGGTTGTTGATGATATTGAAGACTGCTTCAAGCGCCAACAGCCAGTATTAGTTGGTACCACGTCAATTGAAGTTTCTGAATTTATTTCTGATAGATTAAAGAAAAGTAAAGTCCCACATGAAGTACTGAATGCTAAACAGCATGAACGAGAAGCACAAATTATTGCCAATGCTGGAGCGTTAGGCTCAGTAACGATTGCGACAAATATGGCGGGTCGTGGCACAGATATCGTGCTGGGTGGTAAACATGATGAAGATTTAACTGACGACACATGGGCAGATAAGCATCAGGCAGTACTAGATGCTGGTGGCCTACGCGTTATTGGTACAGAGCGACATGAGTCACGTCGTATTGATAACCAGCTTCGAGGCCGTTCTGGCCGTCAGGGTGATCCGGGTTCAAGCCGTTTTTACTTATCTCTAGAAGATAATTTAATGCGTATTTTTGCTTCAGACCGTGTTGCTGGGTTAATGCAGAAGTTGGGGCTAGATAATGGTGAGTCCATTGAGCACCCTTGGGTAAGTAAAGCGATTGAAAATGCTCAGCGCAAGGTTGAAGGGCATAACTTCGATATTCGTAAACAATTATTACAATATGATGATGTTGCCAATGATCAACGTAAGGTTATTTATGAGCAACGTAATGAAATAATGCTGGCAGCTAATGTTTCAGACACGATTATTTCAATTCGTGAAGATGTATTAAGTGGCGTTATTGATCAATATATTGCACCTCAATCAATGGATGATCAATGGGACATAGATGGTTTACAAGCGGCATTAGAAGACGATTTTCTGTGCCAACTACCAATAAAGCAGCGACTAGAAGATGATAAGCAATTAGATGAAGAAAGTTTGCGTGAGTTGATTACGAAGACAGTTATTGACGATTATGCGAAAAAAGAAATTCTAGCGGGAGCTGAAGTGCTTAGGCATTTTGAAAAATCGGTGATGTTACAATCATTAGATGCTATGTGGCGTGACCATTTAGGCGCTATGGATCATTTAAGACAAGGTATTCATTTGCGTGGTTATGCGCAAAAAGATCCTAAGCAAGAATTTAAACGTGAGGCTTTTCAGCTATTTACCACCATGCTAGATGCATTAAAGCAAGAAGTGGTTATGTTGGTTACTAAGGTGCAAGTGCATGCGGAAGAAGATGTAGAAGCAGTGGATGAGCAACGTCGTATTCAACAAAATATGGAATTCAAACATGCCGATGTTAATGCTTTAGAAGGCAGTAGCGAAGAGCAGCCGGCAGAGAAAGATCAGCCGTTTAAGCGAATGGAACGTAAAGTTGGCCGTAATGATCCATGTCCTTGCGAATCAGGTAAAAAATACAAGCATTGCCACGGCAAACTGTAACACTAATTAGGAGAGCAGTATGCCTGTAGGTGGCTTAGTTGAATTAGCTTTACAAGCAGTAGCGGGAGTACGTATTGGTACTTCAAAGGCAGGCATTAGGCAGACCGAACGCGATGATTTAACCGTGTTTGAAGTATGCTCTACGAGCCGTGTTGCCGCTACCTTTACCAAAAATAGATTTTGTGCAGCACCAGTTACTTTAGCCAGAAAACATTTGGCAGAAGTAACTCCGCGCTACTTGCTAATTAACTCAGGCAATGCGAATGCAGGGTTGGGTGACTCAGGTTTATTAGCGGCGCAGCAGTGTTGCGACGGGCTTGCGGAGTTAACTCAATGTTCGGCAGAAGCAGTGTTACCATTTTCTACGGGTGTTATTGGTGAGTCTTTACCCGTTGATAAATTAATTGCAGGCTTAGAAGCAGCGGTTGGCAACTTATCTGAAGATAATTGGGGCAGTGCGGCGAAAGCCATTATGACGACCGATACTTGTCCAAAGGGGTGTAGTCAAACGTTTGAGTTGGCAGGTAAAACAGTAACGATTACGGGGATTGCTAAGGGCTCAGGAATGATTCGGCCTGATATGGCAACGATGTTGTCTTATATCGCAACAGACATGCCAATAAGCCAAGCGATACTTCAGCAAATGTTGTTGCAAGCCGTTGATGTTTCTTTTAATAGCATTACGGTGGATGGCGATACCTCAACGAATGATGCCGTCGTGTTAATAGCAACCGGCTCACTCAAGTCTGATGAAATTCAATCTAGTGATGACCCTCGTTACGCGGTGTTCTTTGAAAAGCTCTGTGAGGTTTGTTGTTATCTAGCAGAAGCTATTGTTCGAGATGGCGAAGGCGCTACCAAACTCATTAGCATTCAAGTTGAACAGGCGGTGAGCATCAGTGATGCAAAAGAGGTGGCGTATACCGTGGCGCATTCTCCCTTGGTTAAAACAGCTTTTTTTGCCGCCGACCCTAATTGGGGGCGAATCTTATCGGCAGTGGGGCGAGCAAATGTTGAAACCCTGAATGTTGATGAAATTTCAATTTACCTCGATCAGACGTGTATTGTTGAAGCGGGCAAACGTTGCGAATCATATACCGAAGAGCAAGGCCAGCAGGTTATGAATCAAGAAGAGATAACCGTACGTATTTGTTTAGCACAAGGTGAATATAAGGCGTCTGTATTAAGTTGTGATCTCTCGTATGATTACGTCAAAATTAATGCAGAATACCGTTCTTAGCGCAGCCTAACGAGCTTTACTCATGCTAAAAGTAGCCGTTGCGGTTATTAAAAACAAAACGGGACAAATCCTTATCAGCAAACGAGCTGATCATGTGCATCAAGCGGGTTTGTGGGAGTTTCCAGGGGGTAAGGTTGAAGCTGGAGAGAGCACGCTTCAGGCGTTAAGCCGAGAGCTTGCCGAAGAGCTGTCAATTGAGATGCTTTCTGCTAAACCGTTGTTACAAATCAAACATCAATATGAAGACCTTGCAGTGTTTTTAGATGTTTATACCGTTAATGAATTTAAAGGAACTGCCCGTGGTATGGAAGGGCAGCCAATTAGCTGGGTAGATAAAACTGAGCTCGTTAATTTCTCTTTTCCTACGGCAAATAAGCGCATTGTTGATACCGTGTTGTTACCTCCTTATTACCCGATTGTAGATGAATGTTTAGGTGGCGAGGCAGAGATGCTGTCTCAGCTTGAATGCTTGATTTCACGTGGTTATAAAATGATTCAATTACGCGCTAAGTCGCTAAGTGATGAGCAGTTTAAGGTGTTTGCTAAAAGAGCTTTATCTTTATGCGAAAAAGAGGGAGTAACTTTATTCATAAATACAAGCTTGCAGTGTGCAATAGAGCTTAATGCGAAGGCTGTTCATCTGAGTGGTAAGGAGCTTCTTAACAGCCAAGCCAGCTTGCCTGAGGGAATGAAAATAGCTGTATCGTGCCATACTCAAGAAGAGCTCTATAAAGCGACAACGTTAGGCGCTTTGTTTGCTGTGTTGTCACCCGTTTGTCAAAGTAAAACTCACCCAGAAGCGGCTCCTTTGGGTTGGAATCACTTTGCAGAGTTAGTGTTTAATTCCCCTTTGCCTGTCTATGCCCTGGGAGGGCTTGAAGTAGGTGATTTAGCGATTGCTTTATCAAATGGCGCACAGGGTGTAGCGGGTATTCGAGGGTTTGTTTAAGACTCAAATAATGGCTGATCATCGCTAATATAAGCAGGGTCGCCAGCAATGGCATGCTTTTCAGAAGCCCAGTCGCCTAAATCAATTAATTTGCAGCGTTCACAGCAAAAAGGTTTAAATGTTGAGCAGGCATCCCAAGTAACGGGGTTTGAACAAGTCGGACATTTAACAGTAGGCTTCATAATCTTATAGTTGGCAGATGTGTAAGGAAAAATTTACATCGTTAAGAGTTTGGCTGGGACGTTCAGTATCAGCAGGTTGCATAAAGCGAATGCTAAAACGGTGCTTTCCGCCACTTATCTCAGCAAAATAGGCGGCATCTCTATTAAGAGAAACGCGTAATAATTGAGCAGGTTGGCTACTATCTAAACTTTGTTGGTAAAAGCCTGATTTGGCAATCTTTTTGCTTGGAGAGGCGCTAGAGCGGATAAATTGCAGTAATAAATTAATAGATTGTTTGATAGGGCCTAAATTGGCAGTCCATGATTGAGTGTATTGCAAACGCTCAGCTAAAGGTTTATTTAGCCAGAAGTGATAAGCAGGAAGGTCGAAATCACAGCTGCCACCGGGTATGCTATTGCGTTGTGCTAGGCACTTTAATAAATCAACTTGGTTTAACACTTGGTCAACTCGGCCGGACGATGATATTAGAGTGTGAGTCAGCTGGCTTAATTGATCAATTGTTTGTTTAAGCTTATGGCTGTCTACATTAGGGTTTTGTAAAAAGATAACGAGACTTTTAGTGAGCCGTTCAATTTCTTTGGTGATTTCGTTTCTTAAATCCATTCTGCTAGAAATAGCAAGAATATCGAGGAGGCAGCTTAATTCTGCTCTATTTTGCCATTCACCATCATACTGGGCGAAGTGCTGCATCTGCTCAAATAAATCCTCTAACCTTAAAAAGGTTCGGATGCGCTCGCTAAGCGGCAATTCATAAGTTATTTGTTCAGGCACAAGCGTAATCTAGCGGCAGTAAAAACACTATTCTGACGCAATTTAGATGTTTTATCCAGCGCTCATTTTTAGATAAGAGAGGTGTAGTATATCAACTTGGTCTTCAAGCGAATTAAGCGAGCCATTATTACTAATAATATCGTCGGCGTGGGCTAGCCGGTGTGAGCGTGAGCACTGTGAATTCATAATGCTACTAATGATCTTATTACTGAGTTGGTCGCGGGCTTTTACACGCTCAATTTGCACTGATTCTGGACAATCAATAACAAGAACCCTGGTGAAGTTATGTGGGTTATTGCCTTCAAATAATAATGGAATACTCGCTATACCGTAGAGTGCATCATATTGTTCTAATTGTTCATACATCGTTTTAAAAATAATGGGGTGTAAAATGCTTTCCAGCAGCTTTTTCTTTGCAGGGTTGGTAAAGACAATTTCGCGTAATTGGTCCCTATCTAAGCCTCCATCATGATTAATGATTTGTTGGCCAAAAGCTTCGGCAATGGAAGCGAGT
>Ga0209826_1002343_pt1 | contig 12517 bp, 8 predicted proteins | sample GOMGulsemesocosm_5_FD_184637 | JGI IMG/M metagenome (GOLD analysis project Ga0209826, IMG submission 184637) | Methane-oxidizing microbial communities from mesocosms in the Gulf of Mexico - GOM15C Gulf of Mexico (SPAdes) (version 2) | ecosystem: Environmental > Aquatic > Marine > Cold seeps... | reverse complement strand
ATAATTTATATCACTCCTTACTGTTAAAAGAGGGAATAAATATCCCTGTTTTATATAGTTATCAATATCATCATACGTCTGATGTTTCTACTGGCTTTATTGATTTTTCTACAACACAACAATCCTTAGCTTACTTTCCTCGTGTTTTTTTTGCTGAAATTCTGGGTTTTACACTGGCTTATCTACAGATGCCTTCATTGATTGAAGTTTTTTCCCCTTATGATAAATTGCCATCTACAATTTTTAAACAGCAAAAATTAATTTTACATAAACAATTAGCACCTTTGATTAAATCTATCATTGATTATTTAGATTTATATCCACAACAGCAGCAAACACTATGGCAACGAATACAAACAGGTTTTTGGCTTTATCAATTACAAATGCAGCAGTGCAGGGATCAATTTAGTGTAGGAAAAGTCCAGATCAAACCAGATGAAATTTTGATAGCTCCCGTTGATAAAAAACAAGTATCAATAAATTATGAAAAAACAACTAATAGAGAACTTTATTACTATTTAGTAAATGCTGATTTATTTCCTGATGTGCTTACAATAGCTAAAGTAAAAACAACTAAATTATTGCGATTAAATACACTATTTAATCTATTACCTTTTAAAAATTATAGTCATCAACAATTTGATGATTTTATAAACAATATTTATCAAACAGAAGTAAAGGCTTATCAACCATTCAAAGGAGAGCCTCGCATATCAAAATCAGCCTATATTTGGGGGATAGAGCAAATAGCACCGATGATTTTAATTGATGGTTGTTGGCTGCAAAATTGTTATGAATTACAACATACCCATCCTGAAATTTATCAGATTTTATTCACTATATATACTGATGAAATAGGTAATGGTAAAAGACAGCAGAATCATTGTTATATTTTTCAACAACTATTAAAAAGCTTGTCTATTGATGTGCCACCTGTATATAGTAAAGCGATTACTAAACACTCAAATTTTATAAATAGTGCCTTTGATTTGCCTACTTATATGTTGGCTCTCTCCTTACATACCCAGCAATTTTTACCCGAATTATTAGGTTTAAATATGGCAATTGAACTCAGTGGATTAGGTAAGGACTATCTAAAATTAATTGATGAATGGAATTATTGGGGAATAGATACCACCATAGCGAATATTCATGTTTCAGTTGATAATTATGCTGAAGGTCATACTTTTTTAGCTAAGAAGGCTATTCAATTATATTTAGATGATGTTTTGAATAGTACGGGGGACTCTAAAACTGTTGATAAACATTGGAAGCGAATTTATAGCGGATATACTTCTTTACGTTTTGTGGGTGCTCGCTTTAAATATGTATTGCCAATTTATTATATGATGAATAAGCTTAAATCTTAGTTGGTGTTTGATTAATGCAGCATTTAAAATATTTATTAAGTCTGTTTTTCCCTTTATCTGTCGTTGGATTTCTATATACAGGGCCGCATAGCATATTAACTGCATTAATATGGACGCTCCCTCTTTGGACTTTAATTGTATTTGACTGGTTAAGTCCAAATATAACCCCAAATAAGTCTAAGAGCCAAGGGCCCTCTTGGTTTTACGATTCTCTTCTTTATATTTTAAGTTTTCTGCAATTTTTGATTATTAGTTTACTTTTGATTGATGCCAGTCAATTGCAATGGAACTCTTTAAGTGATCAGCTTACTTCAGTTATTAACCTTATAGTTATGAGGATACTTGTAGGCACTAGTTCTGGAAGTTCAGCAATTATTGTTGCTCATGAATTAATCCATAGACCTACAAAAATACAACGCATACTAGGTCAGTTATTGTTATATACCGTTTGTTATGATCATTTTAGAGTTTCACATTTAAGAGGACATCATCTTAGAGTGGCAACACCTGAAGATATGACTACTGCACGGATAGGGGAAAGTTTTAAAGCTTACTGGAAAAGAGTAATAAGTGGCCATTTTAAATATGCCTGGAACTCTGAAATAATTCGCTTAAGGTTACAGAATACTCCTAAATATCATTATAAAATGCTGGAAAACTCGGTACTTCAAGGTGTTTTTATAGAAATTATAATACTTAGTTTGATAACAATATATTTTGGCTGGGCTGCTGTTATTATTTTTATCTATCAAGCACTTTCAGCTGTTCGATTGCTAGAAACCATTAATTATTATCAACACTGGGGCTTGCAGCAAGGAAAGTCTGTAAATAGCTTGGCTTGGGTTAATCAATCCCAAGTAACAGAATATGCATTAATTGGTCTATCCAATCATATAGAGCATCATAAAAATGCTAAAACACCTTTCTATCAAACTGCTTATTCAGATTCAGGCCCTATCATGCCCTATGGATATTTTGTGAGCAATCTTTGGGTTAAATTGAATAATGAATCATATAGAAGGGATTGTTCTGAGCGCTTAAAAAACATTCTCCCTTCTGAATAACCCCCGTTTTTTCGAAAACCTCTTTACTGATCCCTGTTTTATGTGAGATAAATAGATTGAGGTTTTGTTTTTCCTATCATAAAAATAAATAGGTTTCAATAAAACCGTTATTTTTATTCCAATGAGGAGGAAATAAAGATGAAACAGATTAAAAAGACAATTCAGGGTGTAGTGTCATTATTAATTCTAATGATGTTATTTGGGTATAGCTCAACTGTATCAGCCAAGGTAAAGGGTTGTTGGGCTGAATTTTATGAAGACGCTCAATTTAAAGGTGAAAGTTTTCGTTTACAAGGGCCTTCATTCAAAAGAAATTTAGTTAAAGAGCAAGGGGAGAATTGGGACAAAAGAATTGAAAGTATTTTAATTGGTCCTAAAGCAACCGTCACGGTATTTGAAAATAAGAATATGAAGTTAACATTAAAAGAGATGGCCAAACATCCTGTGTTAATGAAATCTTTAGGTATTACTAAGCAAGATATACTTGAGGATTCGGAAATTATTCTTCATCCAGGTTCTAAAATTCATAGTTTTGGGGAATATAACTTTTATCACAAAATACGTTCATTAAAAGTTGAATGTAAGTATTAGTAATTAAAGTTAGACACAGGGATGTGTCATCAATAAATTAAACGGAAATATCTAAAAGAGAGCCTGATATTTGAGTTGGCTCTGTTGAATCACTATCAAGCTCATCAGAGCTTTCTAGTTGTTTTTCATCCTTATTATCATCACCCATTTTATCTGGCTTTGTTTCCTTGGCTTCTTCTTGAGTGAGTTTAATTAAATCTGCACTGGCTTTTTGTGCCATTGCTGTGGCTTTACCTGCAACAACTTGGTCTTGTGATGATGGGTTTGCAGGAGCTAGAGCAGCACGACGGATGGCATCAGCCTTTCTAAGTGTAGCCGCAGGGTCACCATCAACAGAAGAAGTGCTAATACTAACTTCACCACCTACAGCATAACGAACGCCGTTTGGGCCTGTTTGATAAGTAAAACTAGCTCCACTCATAGCAAGCGAACCTGCCGCACTTAAATGAGCCTGTTCGTGAGCTTTTACTTCTACGTCACGGCTTTTAAGTTTTTGGATTTGTTTTAGGTCTTTTGGGCTTAGATCTTGAGGGGAAGTTTTTGTTAATTTTGAGTCTTCCGATTTAATACTACTATCTTTATCTATTTCTTCCTTTTCCGCACCCGACTGTTGCTTTGTCTCAGCCATATTATGCTGAGGTACAAAACTACTCTGTACATGGGGTTGAGAAGAAATGGATGACATCATAATTTTATTTAGGAATACGTTTAAAAATTAGCGCAATTATCCCTTAGCCTAAAAGTTAGTGTTTAATACCTTTTTATAATGTAATTTTTTATAAATAGCAAGTAAATTATTTGCTATATTGAACAAGAAGCGATGCTTTAGCTTTGCCCGAATCAGTCGAAACTAAAGCATCACTTCCATATTTAAACAAATATTAAGTTACGAACGAGCAATCATTTCGCCTAGTTGAACTTTTTTTCCTGCTTTAAATTCTTCTTCCCATTTGATTTTATCTTTTCCAAATAAAACAATAATGGTTGATCCCATATTAAAGCGGCCCATTTCTTCACCTTTATCAATTACAGGTGCATCTTCTTTATATTGCCATGAGCGAACAGAATCAATTGATGGAGGTGTTACAACACCATGCCAAGTTGTTTCAACACTTGAAACAAAGATAGCACCAACAAGAATTAAAGCCATAGGGCCTAGTTCAGTATCAAACATACAAGCGACACGTTCATTTTTTGCAAACAGACCGGGTACTGAGTTAACTGTTGCACCATTAACACTGAATAATCGACCGGGAATATGTATCATTTCAGTTAAGGTGCCTTTAATAGGCATATGTAAACGATGATAATCTTTAGGTGATAGATAAATAGTTGTGAATGAACCGCCTTCAAAAGGCTTTGCTCTTTCTGCATCACCGCCTAATAAATCAATTGCAGTAAATGATTTTCCTTTAGCTTGGAAAATATCACCTTGTTCAATAATTCCAGCTTGGCTTACAGCTCCATCAGCTGGGCAGGCAATTGCATTTTCAACTGAGGTTATTGGTCTTACACCAGGTTTTAGTTCACGAGTAAAAAAATGATTAAAACTTTCAAAGTTTTGAATGTCTTGTTCTTTTGCTTCTGACATATTGACGCCATAAATCTTTATGATTTGGCTAATCATTAAATTCTTCCAAACTTTGATTTTTGAATGTGTGAATTTTGACATCACATTAGACAAAAAGTGGTGAGGTAAAATATATTGTGGCAAAGTTGTTAATGATTCTTTAAAAGTCATATTGTTTCTTGTGTTGCAAATGGGTAATTTATATCAGAGATATTCACTGAGGAAGTTATAAAAGAATCTTTGTTTTTCTTTTATTTTAATGTAGTCATCGTTATAGAAGTTAACTACGAAGCACTTATTTTGATACATCTTATCAATAAAGATTAAAAAAATCTCGAAACTGAACTGAATATGGTCAATAATATGCGGCTATTCAAAAACACAGGACATTTTATCAGTAATGAAACTGGATAAAATAAAACTTTCCGGATTTAAATCCTTTGCTGATCAAACAACCATTACCATTAAAGGTAATTTGACAGCTGTTGTTGGGCCTAATGGTTGTGGCAAATCAAATGTAATTGATGCCGTGCGGTGGGTGATGGGGGAGAGCTCAGCTAAACATTTACGTGGCGGTAGTATGGCCGATGTGGTGTTTAATGGATCATCAGGTAGAAAACCCGTTAGTACAGCCTCAGTAGAATTAATCTTTGATAATAGTGAAGGTAAAGCGGGGGGGGAATATTCAAAATATACCAGTATTTCCATAAGAAGACAGGTAAGCCGTGATGGTCAATCTCAATATGCATTAAATGGTTCAAAATGTCGGCGTAAAGATATTACTGACTTATTTCTGGGGACAGGTTTAGGTGCACGTAGTTACGCTATTATTGAACAGGGCACGATTTCCCGAATGGTGGAATCTAAACCTGACGAGTTACGGGTACATATTGAAGAAGCTGCGGGTATTTCTAAATACAAAGAACGCAGACATGAAACTGAAACACGAATGAGACATACAAGGGAAAATATTGAGCGTCTCGATGATTTACGTGAAGAAGTTGAAAAACAATTATCTAATTTAAAAAAACAATCAGAAAAAGCGGAAAAATTTACTGATTTAAAAAAACAAGAACGTCAATATAAGAAAGAGTTATTAGCATTGCGCTGGAATAGCTATCACCAAACCTCTCAACAATTAGAAAGTAACTTACAGGCAATTGCTACTGAGCATAATCGTTTATTTGTGTTGTTACGAGAAACAGATAAATCTATTGATAGCCAAAGAATTGAGCAAAAAAATCAGCAGCAGGGCTTAGATACTGCACAACAAGAATATTATCATGTTGTGGCTGAAGTCAGTCGATTACAGCAAACCATCAAGCATAATGAAAGCAGCCATGAAGAAACTGTTATTGAAATTGCACGTTTAACGCAACAATCTGACCAAGCTAATAATGAATATGAGCTTGATATGCAACAGTTGGAAGATATTAAAGAAACCTTGTTAGAAACAGAAGAAAGTCATGATATTGCTTTAGATCAAGTAGAAGACAGTTTATCTATGCAACGTGATAGTCAACAAACTAAAGCAACATGGCAAGTACAATGGGAAACTTATTTAGCTGAGAGCTCAAAATATAAAGAGCAAGCAGAAGTACAAAAAGTTAATCTTAATCATCTAAATAGTCAATCCCAACAATTAAATCATCGCTTAGATAAGTTACAAACTGAACATAATGAATTATCCAGTACTGACTTATTAGCTGAAATTGAAACCTTAGATAGTAGTATCGAGTTAATTGAAACTGATAGAGAAGATTTACAATTACAGCTGGAAACTATTTATACGTTGATCATTGAACAGCGTCAGAAAGTTAAAGAATATCACAATCAATTACATCAAGACCGCGCTGAGCACCATAAAGTAAATGGGAAAATAACTTCATTAGAGTTATTACAGCAACATGCTATGGGGAAGGATAAAAAAGAACTATTAAATTGGTTGGAACAAACTGATTTAGTTAAAAACCAAAGACTAGCTGAGTTTTTAGAAGTTGATGATGGTTGGGAAAATGCAGTTGAAACGGTTTTGGGGAATTACTTAGAAGCTATTTGTGTTGATAATACTGATCAACTAGTTCAAGGTCTTAAATATTTAACTGAACAATCAGTTATTTTATTTGAAACCCAAAAAACTGAACAACAAGCGGCTAGTCAGAAAATAACGCTATTAGGTAAAGTTTCTTCACCATGGAATTTAGCTGGTTTATTAACAGGTATTTATTGTGCTGATGATTTAGAAATAGCTCAAAAACAAAGTAAAGACTTGCTTGATTATGAATCTATTATTACCAAGTCAGGCGATTGGGTAGGGCCAAATTGGATTAGAATTTCTCGTGATACGGATAGTAAAAGTGGTGTTTTACAACGTGAAAAAGATTTACGTGATTTAAAACAAAGACAAATTGAACTGCAAGGAGCAATTGAAATAAATGAAGACTTATTAGATGAAACTGAATCATCTTTGAAAAGTGCCGAAAGTAATAGAGAAAGCCTACAGCAAAGAGACAAAGTTTTAGGGTCTGAACATTCAGCTAAAAGCGCTCAGTTTAGTGCTTATTCTGCCAAGCAAGAACAGCAACAGCAACGTCTTAATCAGGTAAGCCTTGATATTGAAGATGTAATTGCAGAAACAACTGATATTGCAGAAACTGTTAATGAAATTGAAGAAAAAAAACAAGCTTCCGAAGAAATGCTGGAACAGTTAGCGGAAACTAAAGACAATTTAGACTTACAGAATAAGCAATTACAAACCTTACAGTATAATAATGATTTAACTGTTAATGAGGCGCAAAGAAATGTTCATACTTTGCAAGGAAAAATTGAGTCATTAAAAGCATCAGAATCATTAACAAGTAAACAAATCGAACGATTACAGATACAAAATCATCAGTCAAAAGAGCGTATTACAGAGCTTGAAACTAAATTAAATTCAACGCTTTTACCGTTAGATGATGAAAAAATGCAGCTAGAGACATTTGTTGAAAATAAAGAAGAATTAGAAAATAAGTTACAAGAAGAAAGAACTGCTCAACAAGAAACAGAAACATTAATCACTCAATTAGCCGAGCAACATACACATACTCAACGGGCAATGGAAGACCAAAAAGAATCTCTGGATAAGGTTCGGTTTGAGCAGCAAGATAGTAATGTAAGACAACAAACTATTACCGAGCAATTAGCAGAAATTGATGCTGATCCTGAGCAAATTTTACAACAGCTAGCTGTAGAAGCTGAAGAGTTAGAATGGAAACGTAGGTTAGAGGCTTTTACTAAACAAATCGAGCGCTTAGGTTCAATTAATTTAACTGCAATCGAAGAGTATAAGTCGCAAGCAGAACGTATGAACTTTCTAAACGAACAACGTGATGATTTAATGGAAGCGTTGGAGACTTTGGATCATGCAATCAGTAAAATTGATAATGAAAGTAGACGCAGATTTAAAGAAACATTTGATAAAATCAATAATGGATTGCAAGTAAAATTCCCTAAGTTATTTGGGGGAGGGCAAGCTTACTTAGAATTAACAGAGGCTGATTTATTAGAAGCTGGGGTTAATATTATTGCTAGACCTCCTGGTAAAAGAAATAGCTCTATCCATTTGCTTTCAGGTGGAGAAAAAGCATTAACGGCAGTTGCATTGGTTTTTTCTATTTTTGATTTAAATCCAGCCCCATTTTGCTTGCTGGATGAGGTTGATGCACCTTTAGATGATGCAAATGTGGTACGATTTTCTCAAATGGTTGAGGAAATGTCACAGACAGTACAATTTTTATATATTTCACACAACAAAGTAACAATGGAAATTGCAAAACAATTAGCAGGTGTTACCATGAAAGAACCGGGTGTATCACGTATGGTTTCGGTAGATATTGAAGACGCAGTAGAGATGGCAGAAAGTTAATGGATAAAGATATATTAAGAATAGTAATAATTGCAATTGGGGCTACCGTAGTTTTCGGTATGGTATTGTGGAGTTTTTTAAAGAATAGAAATAAGCGCAGAGCAATAAACTTTGTAGATAAAGGTAACCCGTTAGAGAATATTGATAAATCATTAATATTAAATACGGATAATGATGATTTTGATATTGTCCCTTTAGGAACAGCGGTTGATAATGACTTTGAACCTGATCCTATTACAATTGCTAGTGAAATTGTTGAAAACTCAGACTCTGAGCCATTAGTACAGATAAAGACAGAACCTGAGGTAGAGACTGTTGAGACCACACCAATTCAACAACCACAAATTAAGAAAACAAATCTTCCAAGTATTATTCAGTTCAGTATTGTTGCGGTCGCTGATGAAGGCTTTAATGGCTTAGAATTAGCAGAAAAATTTAATCAAGTAGGGTTTGAATATGGCAGTATGAAAATTTTTGAGCGTTTAGATGATAAACGTAGAGTTGATTATGCCGCTGCAAGTATGGTCGAACCAGGTACTTTTCCTGATAAGAATCTAGAATCTTTTAATTCACCTGGAATTGTGTTTTTTATTCAGCCCAGTGAGTTAGATACTCCATTAGAAACTTTTGATGATTTTGTCCAGACCATTAATTGGCTAGCTAATGAGTTAGATGGTGTTATGTTGGATCATAATAGACAGAACCTGACTAATGAGACTATTCAGGAATTTAGGAATCAATTAGCTGGTTAGCTCAATATTCTTTTTTTTCTTAATTTAAGTGGAGTATGAGGAAAGAAACCTTTTTTTAAAATACTACTTCTGGTGGTTCTGATGAAAAACAAGCAAACACAGCTTTAACTAAATTTTGTAATTCAATTTAGGAATTAGCACCCTTCATGAAAAATAATAGGATTCATGAAGAAGCCGAAATGTTTCATTGTCAAAAACTCCATTTAGTAGTTGGTGAAAAGCTAACAAACATCTACTTGACTTCAAAAATAGTTAAGAGGTTTTAAAAAATCAAACCAAACCAGGGATAATAAACTTAAATATAGTGCCACCCTTTGGATGATTTTCAGCCCATATTTTACCTTTATGACTTTTAATTATTTTCATGCTAATAGCTAACCCCAGCCCTGTGCCCCCTGCACCAGTTTTTGTTTTACTACTTTGAATAAAAGCGTCAAATATTGTGTTTAATTCCTCTTCAGGTATTTCAATTCCTTCATTTTGTAATGAAAAATACACCCCTTGTGTTTTATCTTTGGAAATTGTGGCAACAATTAATCCCCCTTCGGTACTAAACTTAATAGCATTTGATAAAAGGTTTGTTATAACTTGCCCTATACGTGGACCATCAAATATTCCAATGATTGGATAGTCTGGTTTAACTAACTCTAGACTTAATGATAAATCATTCAAACGTTGTTGCTGTTCACAGCAACAATTTTCAAATATATCAACTAAATTACATTCATTCTTATCTAGCACAACCTTATTTGCTTCAAGCTTTGATAAATCAAGAAGATCGTTGAGTAGTAACAGCAATCTATTCCCGCTAAGATGAATATTTGAGAAGTAATGATGAAGCTTTTCTCGACTTGCAGTATCTGATTTTTTAATTCCGAAATTAGAAAAACTCAAAATTCCATGCATTGGTGTGCGAAGTTCATGAGACATATTTGCTAAGAACTCAGATTTAGCTTTATTGGCTGATTTGGCTTGTTTATTCGAGTGTGCTAACGCTAAGAACAGTCCTAATAACATAGCATCAATAATAATGCCTGCTACAAGGATAATTAAAGGGGTTTGGTTTAATTGCTGTTGTTTGAAAAGAATGGATGATTGAATCTCGAACAGCCAATTACGACCGTACATTTCCAATATTAGATTCTTCTTGAATAGTGGGTTTTCATCAAAGTCTACAGAACCCTTGTGAAATTCATCGTATAAAAGATTGTTTTCATCGCTTATTTTAATGTTAATCAAGCGGTTTTTATTCTGTAATGTCCCTCGCATTAGTTTTTCCATAATAAAAGGAGCATAAACAATACCTATAAATGAGTCTCTGCGCTCCTCTATGGTATTAGATGGTTTTAATGGATCATAAAAAGGGGTGTAAAATAAAAAGCCTGGTGTGTGTTTTTCATCCTGAACTAGGACAATTGGACCTGTAACTTGAGCTGATTGAGTATCACGAGCTTTTTTTGCTGCAGTAAAGCGATTAGCTTCATGAGCCATATCCAACCCCTCTGCTTTTTTATTGATCAAAAGGGGTTCAATATAAGTAATAGGCCAATATTCATTTTCTTGGTGTTTAGGATGAATATCATAATATGGCCTTAATTTACGCTGTTCTGCAAGGTAATCTTCCAACTGAGTAGGCTGTACATAGTACAAAACACCGATACCATTTATACCTGGATATCTATCATGGATAGATAATGAAGAACTGAAGTCTTTCCATTTAACAAAATCAACTCCCTCTGATTGTGCATGAATCGAAGCAACACCAAACAATAGTGCATCTTCATACCTCCTCATGCGTTCATTTACCAGTTGAGTAATTTGGTTGGCTTGATAGTCAAACTGGAGTTCAGAATTTAAATGTTGCTGTTTTGAACTTACATACCATGCACCAACTGTTAATAGTAGCGAAGCAAAAATGATGAGCCAATGATACCAATGAAGTGAATCTGAATGATTGACTGTTTTATCATTTATTTTGTTAGTCATATTTATTATATTGTCAGTTTGACCGATTACTATTATTCGTACACTAAATTCCGATAAAATCGAAATCTTTACGTTAGACTAGTAACAAACTCAGCTGACTCTGTATTTTTTTGAAAGTGCGTATATGTAGTACTGTACTTTAGTCGCATTTGTGGAAGTTAATATTTATTTTTAGTACAGGTTTCCTGAACCGTGTTATGCGAAGTTTTAATCATTGGTTTAACTTTAATATTGTTCCTGTTGTAATTGTAACCAATTAAATGCCTGATCATGATTTGAAAATATTTCGAAATCCAAGGGTATACTTCGCGGATACGATGCTAACAATTTTGTGCTTTCCGCTGTAACTTGATTATAAACAACTACTGCTATTGCTGTAATCCCTTTAATGGTTTTTAGTTGTTGATGACCTTCAAAGCTATAGGAATAAGAGTTTTTTTTATTTATCAACAAACTAAATGGAGCTTGTAAATGTGAAAGCAAGAATCTATGGTATTCATCTACTATTTTTTTTGTTATTTCAATCCCATTATTTACAATAACTTCGACAATATCATCTTGATAGATTATTATTTTTGCAAAAGATAATTCATGTACGTTCACGTGTTAATCCTTTATTTTTAATCTTTTAAAGTGCGTGTAGTACTGCACTTTACTACCAAATTTGGGAATAATTCTCTGTTTTGAGTACGGGGATTCCTGTGACACACATACTTTAGTGCGGACTTCCGCACTTTATATACATTCTTACTTTATTTTCTTACTATTAAAAGTGTAGGGCAGGGCAATGTATCTGATTATTTGAGAGGTATTCTACTCAACGCTTAACAAATTTAATTCCACACCCTGCACCTAACGGGTGTACTGTTCAATGTTTATCAAAGGTAGGTCATGCAAGACTCGTTCATAACTGTGTCTATGATAAAGCAAATGAGATTTAACTTCATCAATTACCAAAAATATATCGTCATTACGGATAAACATCAAAAGAATATAAGCAGTTATAAAAGGTTCATAATCATTGCCTAGAAATGGGAGTTGTTAGATTCGAAAACAAGCATAAAGCGAGAAGTTAAAAAAGACAAATCTCATTTTTTTTTTGGGGGGGTATCAGAATATCAATATAAGATAAACAACAAAATGACTACTGAATTTAAAACTATTTAATTAATTGATAATTATTTTGCTAATTCCAAAACTGATGTAAAAGAAGGAGCTCGTTGATACACATGAAAACAGCCATGTTTGATATTTAAAGATAACTCAAAATATCCAGA